>ENA-OREC01000953-OREC01000953.1-marine-metagenome-genome-assembly--contig:-NODE-953-length-13345-cov-14.592554_pt1 | contig 13345 bp, 9 predicted proteins | sample MGYA00248626_ERZ508543 | MGnify/ENA primary metagenome ERZ508543 (study PRJEB26211, sample SAMN05518279) | marine metagenome | isolation source: Puget Sound, Washington, USA | host: Bankia setacea... | reverse complement strand
GCTCTTCCGATCTGTATAGGCAGGGAGGATTGAAATCAGATTGGAGTAAAAACAACACTGCTTCTGTATCCTGTATTGAAATATATTTTTCTGTCTTTTCATTCAGTATGAATTTTTTGTTGTGCAAAACGTGGTCATGTGGTCGAGTTCATATATCATTGGTAGTAAACTTTCAAATCTCTGTTATGACAGTTAGGTTGATTTTTTCATTACTATAATGTTTTAGATATCATTAGTTTTTTTATCTGATTTTGTTACACAGTATTAGACCTACTTCTTTTTGTCACTCATTATTTTCCAGGCTAACAAATCTGAATCACTTGGAGAAGAATAAGAATAAGTTGATTTGAGTATGCTGGGTCTGTGTGAATCACTGCTGTATACAAGTTTTGCTTTGTCTGATATCACAGTGCTCTTCATTTGGTTACGATCCGATACTTCTTTTTTTTTCTTGAAAATACATGTACATTCATAATATCACACTATTTGATCTCAGTCTGTTGTAACCTGTTGACCTTAGGACATAGATGGTCGTGGCCCTAGACATTCAACTTTTACTGGTCTGAAACAAATATTTTGGTTGTTGCCTATCGTGAAATATCAAATATTTTTACTTAAATGACACAATTTTTACTAGTCATGGCTTAAGGACCGGTGTCTATCGCATGGACTGTTAAGATGGCATGTAATGTAACATAGAATCCAAAATACAAATACAAAAGAATTCTTTGAACAGTCAAATCAGTAGTGTCCTATTTCGCAAGCATGCATTTAAACAAAACAGAATTTGAGTACTTTTCGAACAAATGGTTTCTTATTAAATATAGCCCAAAATAGACAAATAATTTTCCCTAATTGGCCCTTTTTGACGAATTTTCTAAAACTGGCCTTTTTTGTGGTCCATGTTAGGAAATCCCTGCCTGTGTCACTTGCTCAGTTTTTAGCTCTAATATCTTTAACCCTGTATACAGTTTGTTGTGGTAGTACAGTCTCTGCCAGCACTTTTAGTTCACTTTTTACTCTCACATCTTTAACTTTAGCTTTGTGCTGAACTATATACATACAGCTAGATGCATTAGAGACATATTAGTTTTTAGTGGAGTTGAGACTTAGACATTTTATACATACTCTAATAATAACTATTTTGTAGTCTAAGATTTGAAACTTCTTTCCTGCCTTATATATCACATTGAAGTTGTTTTTTTGCATTTTTGAGTAGAAATCGCAAATTGACCTTTTTGCCGATTCAGCAGTAAAACAAGCTTAATGTTCATTTGCAAGAACTATTGCACTTTGTGACTTATGACATTTTTTAATGAGTAACACTCCATCAACATATCGTATATATAGGTTTTGAAATGACTAACAGAACTATTCAACTGTCTAAAAACATCTGTTCCAAGGTGAATCACATAAAAGTAAAATTATTCACACTCGCCTATTAGAGGTTGAACTTTAAACTTTGACATTGAACTACAAATATTTGTGTTCAGTTTATTCCCTTTTCATCCCTCATGACCTTAAACATGCTGCTTTTCATGTTGGACTTAAATGTATTTTAGTAGAAATGTTTAATAGTAGATTTGATTTTTGTTTAAATGTTCCCCAGAACAACAGTCAAAGCAAACTAAAAGGCAAACTTACAAATAGCATGATTCTTTGTCTCTTAACCTTTAGCATAATTCGACAAGACATTTGTTTGCTACATAGTTTTGTGTTTTGCTGTGAATTTAATATACCATTTGCATGAAGTGTGATTTTTGAACTTTTATTTTGTTTCTGTTACATTTACCCTCATAGTTGTCACCTAGTGTACTCATTCACTCATGCTCTGCACTCAGTTTCATATAGTTTGACTTTATATACGACCCTCTCTTACTCTGACGCTGCATCTTTTTTTGTAAAACACTCATGAATTTTAAGTGTATCATACTCATTAATTTTTGGCATGATTTCGGAATTCATGAATGTTTGGCGTTTTATATTCATGAATTTAAGCATCAAAGAAGTTTCAAGCCATTTAGAGGTGTCATTTGAGATTTTTTGTTTTTGGTTATTTTTCGTTTGTTGACAATGTGTATTGAATTGCCATTAACGCTCTGTGAAGTGCATATTTGTTAAGTTCATATCATGCTGTCACACTCATGGCTCTGAAAGACTGCAAAGTTCAATTTTCACTTATTTAAAGAGATGCACTGTCTGTTGAGTATGATTTTGAAGTGTGTTGTATAAAGAATATGCAGTGTCAAGTCCTTGTGTGGATTAAAATTACACTTCCAAGTTAACACATCATTGTTCCTAAATATCATCTAAAAAGTTTCCAAGTAAAAAATGAAAATTTCAAAATAACTTTCATGTTCAAATTATTTAAAAGATCTAGAATGAACATTTTAGATAAATTAGAAATACATTGATCATTTAATGAAAAAGCAGATGAAGATGATAAATATCAATAAGATTAAAGTCTAGATGATTGTACATGTCCATGTTTGCCACTATAGCTGCACAAGGTTCAAACCCAATAACCCATGAGGAGAAAAACTTCTCAGCCTATGATGATTATGAAAGGAGTCGCCCACACCCTCAGGCTGTGCAGGCCCACCAACAACAGGCCCACCAACAACAGGCCTATCAACAACAGGCCCACCACCAGGCCCAGCATCAGGCCCCACAGGAACAACAAAATACTAAGCGTATGGTGCGAGGCCAAAATAACAGTGCCAACGCCAACAAAGGTTAGAATCATAAGTATTGAACATAGATGTGGAACTTTTAGAACTTTCTTGCCCTCATCAGCTGGCGGACATGATGATCAAGTAAGAATATGGCATTTGTATTGGAATCGGAAGTATTCTGCATATCTTTAGCAGAAATTGAGTTTTGGAGTGGAAAATCTTTACAATAATCGCTCTATTCAGGAGATGTTCAGTGTGTAAAGCTGTACCCTGGGACTGTCGAGTTACACAGGGACAACATGTATTGTGCGCCAACCCTTGCAATTCATTGATGCCAATTGAGCATCATTAATGACTGATAAGCCAAACGATGATATGGTATATCAAAATTAAGCATTGTATTTTCTGAACTTGATTGCAGTTAATATAAATTCACATCCTTAGATTGGACAATGTATGGAGTTTGGTGTCAGTATATTGAGATAATATAATAATGCATAAAATAACAGACATGGCGTTGAATATGAAGTGGTTTCTGTCGTCAAGAACAAGTGCTTTCCTCTTATAATGAAATGCAGCTTAATGGGGTGATTGTGAAAGGGTTCTATCTGCATTTTTATTTAATAGGTCTTAGAACCCTTTATCATTCACCAATTGTTACTGCAAGTATTATTATGTGTTACAAGTACTATAGGTTGACTTCATCCAATTAATATACATCCTTATTTGGGCATACATTTTAGTGGTCAGTGTAGGTAAATAGTGGCTTATCAAAAAGGAAATGGAGAAATAAATAGAACATTCAAAAACACATTTGTTTAATTCATTTAGTGTTTATTTTTCAAGACCAAACATTGAATAAAATACATTATATTGAAATGATATATATTTGATTTTTGTTTGTTTGAATTTTTTAACAATTTTATAGACTTGCTATGTTTCTATGAACACCTTTTTTAATACACCTACAGACTGCAATTCTGAGGGTAAGATCTAGCCCCTTTTATTTCTGAATATTGTTCGATCTGCACTGAACTAAACGTTGACAAAAAAATGTTCAGCACAAAATACTGTCCAAGCTTTTTTTCACTATTATTGCCACAAATCTGTTTTGTCATGCATGTGCATATATATTAATAGCTTTGTTCATTATTCATGTTCTGTACACATATTTTAAACTTACGGCATGATTTTTATTTGCAGCAGTAATAATGTTCTTTTTATTAACAGCATGACTTTCGGTTGCAGCAGTTTTATATAACCATTTTTTACCTGTTTAATGAAATTGTCACTATAGAAGCATGATATTATTGAAGATGTATCCTGGATGTTGTTTCTTTTTAGCCAGAACTTCTTACACACAAATTTACAACAGCATAACTTGCTGTCTTTTCAGTAGTGAGAAATCTATGTAAAGTGTTATACATTGACCAACACACTGCAGATTTAATAGTCTACTGTGATTATACTTTTAACCATAACTTACCGGCTGAAGAATAAAACTGCCGTAACTGCTTTTACTAATACCCATAAATTGAGGAGCTGAAGGAAAACTGTCTTAACTGCATTCTTGTTTCATATGTAGTTTAAACAGTTTTCCATGCAGCACTCGAAATGTGAATTGAGTTTTTTGCAATAGTCTCAAATGTTGAAATGCAAGCTGTTTGGGAAATGAAATTGTAAAGATATGTTGTGTATATAGGTACCATAGAAAAGTGAGACATTGTAACATAAGTGAAGTTCCAATGGTTTGTGACAATATGCAGATGTTTATAGGCTCTTAATATGTGTAGTATTCAATCACATCTTGTATCATGTTACAGGTTATCATAACTTATCAATCAATTTGGAGTCTACATAGTTAAAACAACAGGTGTAAATCAGTTGTAGAGACAGAATTGGAATCATGGAAAAACATGCATGTGAGTCACTGTAAGAAATAGAGACATGGTAATTAATAGATAAAATAGAACATGGTGGCATTAGATGGAAATTAAGATTGATTTTGATTGATTTGCACTGAAGGTCATAAATGAGGACATCGCTGGCTTACTATTCATGAAGTTTATTATTGACAAAGCGTGGACTATCTTTCTGACATGAGGGTGTTTTAAGAGTAGCTATCATTGGTTCGAGACAGTGAGTGGAGGCAAGGGGTGGAAGGACAAAGGCTTTTAAGTTCTTTGAAAGAGTAGTAGATAAATCATTTTCCATTCAATCCATCAAAGTGAGAGTTTGAAATTCCTGGTGACATTAAGGAGCTGCAGTTATCTATTCATCTTACAATTTTAATGCAAAATGATAATGTGATAGGAACTGTTGATATCTTGTGTTCTTGTCTTGAAATGAATTGTGAATTTTGTTGTGCCCAGATTTGTTAGAATGGAGAGCATCTATAGATTCTGAGATTTAATGGGCACACTAGATGACAAACAACACAAACCCTCGATGGTTCAAATTCTAGTGTTTAGTTCAAAACTGTTGTAGCTGCCGTTACTATGAGCTTTGCTGCAATGGCCTTCCATCGATTCTCCATATTGATTACTATGATGTGGTACGATGACATTTTTTTCCCTTTTATCTCTTACTCATACGTTTTAAACTTAGGCCAAAAGAAAATAATTTGGTTGTTGTGAATCGCTTTGAGAGGAGAATGGATAAATGGTTGGGTAGAGGTTGTTGTTTCTGTTTTGGGTTATTCTATGGTATTGTTTAAAAGTTATGCACAATTAACATCACTGTGGTATTCACATTGCTATGCTAGTTCTGCTCACAGTATATCAATTTGTTTTTGGTAACAATTGGCTTTAAATATTGTATGTTCCATTTTGTTCATGCATGGTCATAAAATCAGATTGAGCGTAAATTATTTGGGTTGATGCCACTGGGCCGGAATGTAGCTGATGTAAACAGAGAAGGGAATGAATATATTCAGGGTTGAATGTGAAAGGGTTCTATCTATCTGCTTCTTTATACAAGCACTTAGAACTCTTTTGCTTTCACACCTGAATGGTCTGTAAAGCTCAGTTGGTACAGAACATTACTTGCAAGCATTTGTGGGAGAATGGACTGCAGTGCTAAACATGGGTACATTTGAAACTGATAAGATTATTTCCGTTTGGCCTTATTGGTTTGCAGTGCATTGGATATAGGAGATGCATGCATAATTCAGACAAAGAATATGGTTGCATGTATCGACTGAATATATAGAGTACTACTATGATAGCAGGCGGCAATCCTTAGGTTAGGCTCTGAGCAGTGGATTGATCAGAAGGGTTATTGAAAGTAGCCATTGTCTTCAGTGTAGGTAACTGTAGAATGAATGGGTGCTGTATTAAAAAGACTATATGTTGAATCTGCTATAATTTATTGAGCAAACATGCTGTATTTAAGACTATCACATGCATCTGCTGATTATAGAACTAGTGTGTGATGTACTGAAGGATTTGTCATGAATCTAGTAACACGCTTTGGCATTTATTGTGGTCTAACAACTGAGTGTAGTCTGATAGTTTTAGTTGACTTGATTGAGGGTTACGCTGATTTGAAATGAAAAAAATAATGTCACATAGCTACTTTAAAGGTATGCACTAGGATTTTTCTTTTGCATATGTGGTTAAAAGAGAGATTGGAATTGAAAGAATGTGTGTTTAGACTGCATATTTAACATACCTGCGGTATTAAATCCTTGACTATTTCACATTTACATTCCACAGTGTTCCTACTAAGGTATAGGTAGTGTATGTGTTGGTACAGATATGGGTGTTTATGTCTGTTTCACTCCATCGTTCATCTCACTACTGTCATTAATATAAGTATTAGTTTTTGGTACACAATTACATCAGGACACAGTTGTATTCAGTATATAATTGGTTGATTTATATGTATATGAATTGATTAATGAACTCTTTACTTCCTTTCAGGTGAAAAATGAAACTTAATAACAAACTCTGTATCAGTAATATACATACTAGCATAACTATGTTGATTAATGCAATGTTGCTACTTGTTTCCAGTCCAAATAGATTTGATTATAATTTTAATTTTTTCTATTACAGTCCACTTCAGCAGAGTGATGTTTTGATTGTGTTAATCCAATGTTTGACATCAAATGTTTGACTTCAAATGGTGTTATTGATTAAAAAAAGAACATTGATGTTGTTTTGCAGCTCAATACAAACTTGTGATTTTTGGTGTCTTTCAGCTCAATATAAACGTTTTGGTGTTTTCATATCTTTCAGCTCAATTTTACTTTTTGGTGTTTTCATATCTTTCAGCTCAATATTAACTTGTTGTCTTTTCATATATTTCAGTTCAATATAATCCAATCACTGGTGAGGAGTACCCTGCTGACTATGGCAAACAGGTACGTGATCATTGAAGTGCACTCATTATACAGTGTAACCTACGAAAACTGAACTGAATGCTTTGGGCAATATTCAGATTTCAGAGTATCCACTGTACTGCTCATTTGCTTTAATGGTTGGTTGGTGTTCGAATCAGGAGAATTGCCTAGTACTGGTTCTGTTCTCAGGGCCTTTTTTTGTAGGAAAAAACATTCATTGCTTTCATTGTTAATGTTTGCAGTATATGTTAGTGCTTTTATCATCTAATAATAAAACATGCATAGACATAAAGATATGAAAAGTTGTATAGTTAGCACACAGTCGTTTACAAAAACAAGGCAAGACGTATGGGTTTAAAAACTTCTGGACAATATTGTATAGATTATTGCTTAGACTTCACACAAAGGCTAAATTAAAAGTCAATTGTATGCTTACAGAGAATAAAACTGTTACGAGTCAAAGGTTAACAGCCAAACCTAAGTCCAAATTAGGGGTCCCTAATCTTGAGTGTATAGTATTATGACCTTTAAATGCACATTTGACAGAAAAATAGAATTAAACATCTTTAGGTGTTTGACAATCATCTAAATGATTTCATTTTTATACAAAAAAACACAATGGCTTCTCTGTTTCAATTAAGCAACACTAGAAAAAGTTGACTACCAAAATAATGGGAGTTTAAAGTACAAAAGGAAATTCAGATGGGTATATTGATCTATGACAAGCGTATCTAGATACTGTATTGTGGCTGGTTTAAGATGCTCAATGCAAGAGCTTAATATTGTTTGCTTGATATGTGATATGTATACTAGAGTGAGAAAACAATGCAGCTTTCATCCCATAACAAAGACATTGTAAAATATGTATTCACATCTATGGCTTGTAAATGTATAATCAATATATACAGCCTGAACAAGACATCAGTCCATGTGTCTTATTATACACTCTTAAATTATCCATAAGAATGAAATTGAATGTTTTGCTAAATGGAGGTTCTGGCCGTAATATGTACTCAAGTATGCATGGAGGTCAAGGGTTTTATAGAGCTCTAGGACACATGATTATCTTTTATAACCTTAATGACAAAGATCCTGTTATGAAAAAAATATTTTTTTAGACACTCGCTAAGAAATGTGAAAGTCTAACCATAATTGACTAAGAGTTGCCTGTGGAACTGATATTAAACTTTGTATGTGATACATTTGTATTTAATTACATTGCATGGCTTGGTAAAAAGAGTATACTGGGTCACTTGTCTATATCAACACCTTTATCTATTGACATTCTTCATTTACCTGGGCCATTTTTCGATTGATACAGCATTGTTTTAATAAATTGAATCAGCTTATTTAATGTTACAGTCTGTGTATACTTGCTTACAAAGTGGTCTGCAAGTTTCCAAGGTAACATATACACAAGGATATTGAACTCTCAAATAAGGACCGCGTCATAGTTCCCTTGTTTAGCTCTCAACATTAAAGGGAAACATTGGCTCTTTCTCAGATAGCAATAGTACCATCTTTAAGGACCTTATGGAAGATTGATGTCAAATAAGCCCCCTTGTTAAATAGCGTCAAAATAAACAAAAACTGTCTCCCTTTCACTACAAAACATAAGTTTATAAAAAGTTGTTGTATTCATAGACAAGTTTCACTTCTACTTGCATGTTGAACTATACACCGCTATAAAGCATTGTTATATAGTCAAGTTCCTCTATCAAGATCACTCGATAACAAAGACCAGATCGCTAGACCACTAAAAAAAATAATTCTGTTAAGACCGTAAGATTTTGGTCCCAAACATTAGTTTTCAGCCCTCAACAGCAATTTTCAATGTATTTGGATCACGCTAGTAAAACACAACTCTATTAATTAAAACCACTATTAGTTGGTCCCAATGGTGATGACTGGTCTATTTAGTGGAACTTCACTGTAACACATTATCATGCCTATACCATCTTAAGCTTCTAATGAGAACATTGTTAAACATGCACCCATTGTTTGTTACAGGGAGGAGGCCGCAGAAACTGTTAAGTATTGATACACAAACATTGGACCATTCTTAAACACCAGAACAATATATCTTTTTAGATCTATAAAGTAGACCTGTTTCGACCAATTCTGCACAAAGTCAAAACCTTTTTCTTCATCGACAATATTTTTTGGTTATATTGTAAACAAGACAGAGCTCTTTATAATTTTTCCTGCTTTTCTCACAGATTTTAAAACCTAATTAGATTATTACGCCTGTCTGTTTAAGTGAATACTGACTTATATGCATTCTTTGTGTTTTGGAGTTGACAAGTTTAGAAAGCATAAGGGAACGTTGTGAAGGATAGATATTGAATGGTCCATGTTTTGTGTACGTCTTGAAAAACAATGAAATCACCCTGTTCCATTTCAGTCTTAAATCATTCTATAAAATCTGTTACATTTAGATTTAATAACGAACTGTTGAGTAACATCTGTTTCATTGACTCAGTGACTAACTTCACAATTGTTTCATTGATGTTATAAAGCTCACAGTAATGTATGCAGATATAATTATTGTGATGTTTTAATTGTTTACAGGTAGCACAACAAACAAATAGGCTTATGGGCATAACATGTTGTAAACAGGTTATCAGTCATTTGTAAGTGAGTCTGAATTGAATACAATCAGTTTTTCAACCATGAATCAAGCAGTTGCAGGATCTTACTGCTATTGAGTATTTCTTATTGTAACGTACATACTCATAAACATATATTGGTTAAAAGATCAAGATCAGGCTCAGTGTGTCATTTCAACTACATGTAGATCTTCAAAAGTCAAATTGAGATAACTGGCATAATGGATGAGCCAGTGCCTTTGCCAGCAGAAACATAAATCAACATTGATAACTGAAAGTTTACAAGTTATTCAAGAATGGATAGCATATAATCACAATAAAATGACTGTTTTGAGCTTGAAATTGATCTTGCACTCCCCGTTATGGTATTGAAACACAGACAGAACACTCGTCAATCCTGAATGGTGTACTCTTGTTCTGGTTGAAACTCTACACTAGTATTCATGTTTCTTTCCTTTTTCAGAATGAGCATGCGCTAGTGGCAGAAGAGCAGGATAAAGCAGAGGAATCCCAGCCAGCCCCTACAGATGATAAACCCGTTACCCCAGCAGCCCCGGCCCCTGAATCTCAAAATACTCCCCCTAAAGTGAAAACCCCTTCTGTGAAAGTACGTCAACCCCCAGGTGGAAAATCATCCGGACCTTTGTGGTGATGTCAGCCACGTTTAGTAATATTGGAACCTCCGGGGTTGGAGAGTTTCTTGCTGATATTAGCTACCATCGATGCAGACATTGCCAAACTAATGTGCTTTTATACTTTATACGTTAACAAACAAGCGTTCTCTAACAAAAAGGATAACACTTTGATTTTGGGAGTGATTTTTGGTTCACTGTTTTGAATGTTTGGTTTAGAGTTATATGTAACGCAAGCTTGTGTGATTTTTGTTTGTCAACCGAACATGTGATAAATTATTGTATGCTTTGAATTTAAATACTCATAGAGATTTAAAACAGCTATGTGTATTTCTGAGGTGGGTTGTTTTACACTGATTGGATGTGTGAATGGTGAAAATGATTTTTAAAAAAAGTAAATAAAAGTCAGATAAAAATTAAGTAGCACTATATCAATGGAAATGTGTGTGTTTAAACTTTAGGGGTGCAAACTAGATCTGAAAACTATTTTGCTTGAATAAGATAAAGCTGTTGCAAATAAATAAAACTGCTGGTAATTATTTGCACTTGGTTGTATCCATGTTATTTCATATAGCCTGTACATATAACTGTCCTGTGTAACCATAACAACATTATCATTATTTACACAAGTATGATGTCATCTATCAGTGGATTCCTTTGTTTTATGTCTGCTCTTTCTAGCTTAGATAGTACTGGTTCATTATTTTAGTCTACAGTTTTGTTTTTGGGTGGGAAAGATTTAGAACCAAAACTATGAATTCAACAGGTGAAATCGTTATGTTGATCTAGTACATTGTCGATGACAGAATGTGTTTGGCTGGTAAACCTTGGAATTTATGTACATAAAGAAAGTAATTGTACACTAACGTTTCTGTATGTGTATTGAACGCCTTTATTTCACCATATTGTTGTACTGATTTTGTACTTTCGACTGTTCGCATGTTCTCAGTTTATATTGTTTACTTTCTAGCATCGGGGCCATTATGACATTGCAGACTTTCTTTTTTCTCATATTTTCCATTCCAGTTGTGAAATCTTACTTAACAGTTTTATTTTTGATCATATTGTGTATATCTTGTACAAACTGAATATCAACGTGCCGTATATCGGGTTGATTTCTGCAAAATGCATATTTCAAATTATCACAATTATAGATAGTTTTGTGATTGACCACACGTGTGCAAAGCAATCATTCCAATTTAAATAGAAAATAGCGTATTAGAGCCAAAATGGAAAAACCTCGTCCAAAATGGGAAACCCTGATATACGGTATTGACATTCAATTGCTGAGCTGTTGTACTTTTCCCACAAATTTTATGTTTCAGTAAAGCTCAAATTAAGTTAGATTTTTCGTAACGCATAGTAAAGAAGCATAGATGTCATTTTTGTTTCAACATTTTGATGTTAGGTAGTTTAGGTGTACATTGGTTGTGTCAGTGGAACCTCGTTGAAATAGGAGAAACTTTCGATTTTCACTCCTTCGACTTGACGTACGAATCCCCGTACTTAAAACAATAATGTTAAAAAAACAGCAATGTAAAAATAAGTTGCATAACATTGTGTGACATAATAATTTAAAACAAGAATTTTTTGGGGAAATGTATCATAAACAATTTAGTCATTCGTTACATAGAAGATTGTCTTAGAAAGCATATTGAGCAAACCAAACTAAAATGCTGTTTTCTAGTTTTCATGAATTTAGATTTTTCATGTGATTTGTCCCTTATCTATGTGCTGGTTTCTCGTTCTTTCAATAATCGAATGTATTGTGCCCCTCAATGTAACTGTTTAGAACAAAGCTACCATGTTTATTATTTATAATTATGCAAAAGTTGTGCTGACAATGTATATTGTAAAGCTGTGATCACTTATTTGTACAGATATATGTATTACAAAATAGGAAACAATTCCATACACATACACTGTGGGAACACTTAATGAACAATATTTCGATGATCAAGCCACTCTCTTTACTGGGGTCTCATTTTACATTCAAGCAAGCATTAAACCATACTTGTTACTTTGGAACAATGAATATAAGGAAAACAACATTTAAGTCAGTATTTAACATAAAGTGTATTACAAAAAAATATTTGTTTCACAGCTTTAGTTAAACCCAGCTTTTTGGTTCATGCATCTAAATTTTCATTCAATGTTCACCATATACATTCATTTATAATATTCATTTTCAATAAGTCAACTACACAGTTTAGCAAAATCGTTTCCTTATTTTTGAAGAGTCATATTCTACATTGGCATTATTGTGCATGTATATGATCAAATTTGTTCCAACATTTAATATATACAATTGAAAACATACACATTGTTAGTTCATGTGTCAATTACCTCCCTAGAAATTTGAAAGTACAAGTAGTACACTTTGCAGCTTATTTTATGGAGAACATACAACTTGCCATTTGAACTCATGTCGCTGCAGTGTAATGTTTTCTGGAAAAGAAGCTTTTGAAAATAATTTGGAATAAATTATAAATACCGAGTGTTTTTGTTTTGTTATTGCCTCACATGTTAGTGTGTTAGTTGCAGGCTTTTACCTGCCACCAAAAGTTATAGTACTGAAGAAGTAACAGCAAAAGCTAAGAAAAGTTTGAAAGTTGGCACTAAACACAACAATAGTATCCCTCAAAGAAACGTCTGAACAAGCACAGTACAACAATGGTATCCCTCAAAGAAACGTCTGAACAATCACAGTACAACAATGGTATCCCGCAAAGTAACGTCTGAACAAGTACAGTACAGCAATGGTATCCCACAAAGTAACATCTGAACAAACACAGTACAACAATGGTATCCCACAAAGTAACGTCTGAACAAGCGCAGTACAACAATGGTATCCCGTAAAGAAATGTCTGAACTAGCGCAGTACAACAATGGTATCCCACAAAGTAACGTCTGAACAAACACAGTACAACAATGGTATCCCGCAAAGAAATGTCTGAACGAGCGCAGTACAACAATGGTATCCCACAAAGTAACGTCTGAACAAGCGCAGTACAACAATGGTATCCCACAAAGTAACGTCTGAACAAGCACAGTACAACAATGGTATCCCACAAAGTAACGTCT
>ENA-OREC01000952-OREC01000952.1-marine-metagenome-genome-assembly--contig:-NODE-952-length-13347-cov-12.443406_pt1 | contig 13347 bp, 8 predicted proteins | sample MGYA00248626_ERZ508543 | MGnify/ENA primary metagenome ERZ508543 (study PRJEB26211, sample SAMN05518279) | marine metagenome | isolation source: Puget Sound, Washington, USA | host: Bankia setacea... | reverse complement strand
AGTAATGGAGTGTGATAAATCATTAATCGTGTACATGTTCAACTGTGGACGCTATTCTAATTTAACAGAACTGTAGTAATACGGGTTAGCCATTCCTACGAATTAACTACACACGAAACACTGTTTTTTTTTGTTGTTGGAATTAGTGTTTTAAATAGTGTATACACCATTATAATATGACAAATCTTTTTTACACGTAAATACCCTTTTTTTAAATGTTCTCGAAATACCAAACTCTATTAGCGATATAAGGAGTAAGTGTAATGTGCGGCACAAACTACCGCATTTTACCATTAAGCACGTATACTCCTTCTGAAGTTGGATGGCAAAATATCAAAAGGTTATTTAACATATCTGCTGTACCTGTCGCCAAACATATGTTGGGTGTGAGCGTACCATGGACATTGTTTTCAAGTTTTCAAGTTTTCCGGCTTTTGTTTTTAATTCTATCGATAAATCTACATTTGCTTTGAAAAATACCGAGTGTGTAGAGATAGGAAAAAACACAATTTAATCATTAGCTCAAGACAAGTTTAAGTTTGAACAAGAAAGTTTTGACAAATAAACTCTACGCGAGCTTTAATCTGGTTAAATTGTCAAGTGTGTATCAATGTTTAAAGACTAAACAAATCAAATACAAGTAGGTTTGAAGGGAAATTATAAGAAAGTTGAAAGAATGTTAATATTTAGCAATTCTCTACTGATAAGAATTTCATCACGTGACCCGAGTGTCCCTTCCAAAGTCCGAAGTAAATACCCGCATTGTAAAGATCGTCACTAAACATGTCTTACCTTTGTAATGTTCACATGTCTGCATAAATATGAAAACAATTTTCTCCCCGCTTTCAACAGAATTTTAATAAAGACTTGAAAGTAAGCTAAATGATAAGACTTCTTAGTTGAATTTTCTTGAATGCAGATAGTTTTAATTAAATAAATTCAATGTAAAACAAGTTTGAACACTAAAAGTACCAGATGAGGGATATATTATCCAATATATACCTGGGATGTGATGTTTGTAAGCCAATAGGATTGTGTCATTAGCGTAGGACATACGATATCAACGTTTCAACATGACTGGTGCAGCGCTTTTAATATTGATTGTGTTTTTATATCCTACATTGGACAATACGAAGACGTATTTTGGATAAGCCTATATGTGTGGTGTTCCGTTAATTATGTTGTAACCGTTTTAGTTCTGGGAGGTTATCTCAGACGAGCATGGCATTGACCCTACCGGTACCTACCATGGAGACTCTGATCTTCAGTTGGAGAGAATCAATGTCTACTACAATGAAGCCACAGGTAGGTAACCTATTCACACTTACGTTAGCCAATGATCGTAGTGTATATCAGTATCGTATCAGTAGTTTGTTTTCTACCAGTCACAATTCATTAGATTCAACGATGGCCAAAGAGAGATATTCGCTCCTCATTTCCAAAATTGCTCATATATACTCGTACACTTATCGGGAACTTTTGTCTAAAATTATCTAACTATCTGTTTTGCTTTCAAAATTTGGAGGTATAAAAGAAACTATATATCGATGTATTCTTTGATACTTTCTTAAAACAATGGTTGGCCAAAAACCAAAGAATGCGTCTATTCTTTCCTGCTTCTCATTTCTTTCGCTATTAACTATACGGACAGTTGTTTTATGTTTCTAGGAGGCAAGTATGTACCCCGTGCTGTTCTCGTGGACTTGGAGCCTGGTACCATGGACTCTGTAAGGTCTGGACCATTCGGACAAATCTTCAGACCAGACAACTTTGTGTTCGGTAAGTACTCAGATCAACAGTATTTAAGGGATCTAACTCGAAGATTGTACCTACAGTAATGTACCGTTAATAAGACCAGTTATTGGACCAACGACAAAACGTGGTCTTCATGACAAGTAGGTCTCAATAACGGACCCTAGTTGCGAAGAAATAGCTTTTGGGAAACGAACTTGTGTGGTCTTTGTAGCGAACCAATCTTTATATCAAGTGTTCTCAATAGTCGAACTGTCCATTACATTTTCCAGAGAAAACAACGAGGGTGAATACTGAATACATTTATTCATCAGTTCATAGAAGTTGGACAACATTTGCCTTCATTCCTCAATATATGTTCTGCAAACTCAACGTTTTATACACTGAATATTAAATTGATAGTAATGCCAATATCACATTGTCCAATGTTTCTGTTAATGCAATAGGGAGATTGTTCACTGACATTGCAAGTTGATATTGTTTATACAAAAAGGGCAACACGCATTCTGACATGTGCAGTGTTACCATTGTATTCCCCATAATGTTCGATGCATTATTTAAGTTAAATACTGAACCGTTAATGATGAAGTGGCACTTTTAAAATAAAAATTGGAGGGGGTGGGTGGGGGTCACATAGGCACAGCAGATGGGTTATAGTCTAAAAGGTTGGTTTGTATTGAACACAAAATGAATACGAGTCTTTATGAAACACGTTTTAGAATAAAAAAGAACTGTTTTAACAATCACTTCCATCTGTAAATATTTCAATAACACGTACTGTATATAGATTAAAGCAGATATCTATGTAAACAATGTATTCGTATACTAGAGGTATAATCTGATTTTCAAACATCTACATATCTCGGTAGTCCTAAATCGTCGTAGCCTGAATTCAAACAAATATAAGATTTTGAACAAAGCATTGCCAACACGTTTCCAATGAATACCTATCATTAGTCTATAAGGAGTGAACAATTAAAGGTGATGTGTTGAAGATTATCAGATTGGCGGCACCCTTGGAAACTTTTGTCACTTCGAACCACATAATGCAGTTCGTGTTTACACTGGGGTAGATCCTTGAATGTTAACATCGCGCGATGAAATAATTACAATTGAAATACGATAACTCAAAACTTGTGATTAAAACAATAAATTCAACGCTACAGATGATCAGGGCAGATACAGTTGTAGTTGTTCATTGGTAAAACCGTTAGTCGATACATTGTAACAAATCTCCAATCCTGGTTAACAAGGTTGATGAATAATAACAATAATGCCTACACTAACTGATCACATTAACCAATACTGATGAATGTGAACACAATAATGCCCACAACAACGTTAGGATGTGTCAATGTATCAAGATTTAAGTTTTTTTAAATTTGCTTTGAATAACACAATCTTAGCTCTGTCAGCAGTTTTAACGGGCGTTTAGGAGCCTACTTTAGGATGGCACATGTATACTCACTTAACTCATAAACGCTCACTACAAGATATTTAGTCCTCGGCAAATGCTGTAACATAAACTCATAACAATCCATAACAAGATCATTAATGTTCGGCAAAGTTCGTGACAATCAATTTTAAGAACGTCAACTCTCGGAATTATAAGTTGAAAATAAAAGATGAAAATTCACAACAAGATCGTAAATACTCGGCAATAATCGTAAAAGTTACATCAATGGCCAAAAACCCCGACCAGAATTTACATTTTACAAACTAAAGTAAGGCCAACTTACTTGGAGACGTACTGGATAGACAAATGTACATAGATGTGCATGCAACTCTACCCTTCCAGTACACAAACGTTCTTTAGTATAATTTACTGGACTTAAATCTGAAATATCATCTGGTTGTGTACCTCTCAAGTCAATGTACAGGTGAAGGTTACTAGTGCTTTAAACAAATTCCAAAGATATCAATGCCTCAGTAGGATGAATATCTATACAATGTGCAGATACTGTTTTAGACAACATGGATATTCATGCCAAGTACTGTATATCTCATATGTCAAGGTTAAGGTTAAACTATATGCTTCTTTTGTTACATTGGATGCTCGCTAGAACTTTTGTTATGGGTACTTCCTTCCCTGGCAGACTTCCATTTCTAATTAGTAAGCAGCAGTAGTAATTGTTTTGAAATTCGCAGAGAAGCATACATCTTAGTTAGATAGTGGTTGTTTGTTTCAAAGAACATTGCTTACAATGGCTGTTGATGATTGGATGATATACTGACGTATCTGCCTTCTTATGTTTTCCGTTCTACGCGTGTAATGTTTTCCGTTCTACGCATGTAATGTTGTCCGTTCTACGCGTGTACCGTTTTTCGTTCTACGCGTGTAATGTTGTCCGTTCTACGCGTGTAATGTTGTCCGTTCTATGCGTGTAATGTTTTCCGTTCTACGCGTGTAATGTTGTCCGTTCTACGCGTGTAATGTTGTCCGTTCTACGCGTGTAATGTTTTCCGTTCTGTGCGTGTAATGTTTTTCGTTTTACGGGTGTAATGTTTTCCGTTCTACGCGTGTAATTTCAACACTCAACATCTAAGTTAGCATCCTTATTATATTTCATTTAGACCAAGACTCCGTACTTTTATATATCCAACTTTGAACCGTTAGATGACCTTTATAAAATGTCACTACTGTTACTTATACATGTACATCACAATACAAAACAACTACACAAAGTATACACGTTTAAAGTAAACTAGAAATGCTTAGTGAAATAAACATAGATTTGCAAATGAAAATATAATGTAGAAGTTTGTGCGTTTAACGACTGTACAAGCAATATAAAACGATGGTTAACATGACCCTGACACGTATCACTGTGTGTGTGTTACAGGACAAAGCGGTGCAGGGAACAACTGGGCCAAGGGTCACTACACTGAAGGTGCTGAGCTCATCGACTCTGTCCTTGATGTGGTGAGGAAGGAGGCTGAGTCATGTGACTGTATCCAAGGATTCCAGCTCACACACTCCCTGGGTGGTGGTACTGGGGCTGGTATGGGTACACTGCTCATCAGTAAGATCCGCGAGGAGTACCCAGACAGGATCATGAACACATTCTCCGTTGTACCATCACCAAAGGTAACTAAACACTAAGTAAAGTTACTGCAACATATAAACAGTACTTTCAACATGATGTTATAGAAAGTAAACGTGCACAAGGACTACTCATTTAAATATGCCCGTCCATAAAAAGGACCTATTTACACAGTATTCATAAGTTATCGGAATCGTTTGACATTGAATATATTAATGATCTTGCAGTTGTCTTCTCGTCTCATTTGGTTAATTAAATTCGATAAAACAAATACGACATAGTAAAGACAATTTCGCCGTATCGCAAGGAGTCCGTCCAACTTTCGTAATCATATTCTTCTTCTGTTCGAAATACTCGTTAGAAATTGTTATCGCTCACATGTCCCTTAACTCTTCTTTTTGAAACCGAAGTTGTCACGTGTACAATATACCCCTTTCTCAATCGAATCAGAATAGGACGGTAGTTTAGATATTACCCCGGTAAAAAATCGTAGGCGAGGCTGCCGAAGGAAGAAACATAAACAGTATATAGAACTTGGTCTCAAATGTTTACTCCGTATCCAATTTTGTGTATTTGTGCAGGTATCCGACACCGTAGTTGAGCCCTACAACGCCACCCTGTCCGTCCACCAGCTGGTCGAGAACACCGACGAGACCTACTGTATCGACAATGAAGCCCTGTACGACATCTGTTTCCGTACCCTTAAACTGACCACACCTACATACGGTGACTTGAACCATCTCATCTCTGCCACCATGTCCGGCGTCACCACATGTCTCCGATTCCCAGGTAAGGTTCATTTACTACACAGGCACGCCTCGCATGTATCTCCTACAGATAAGTAATACACTTTGAAAAATTAGACAGTATAATACACATTTGTGATAACTTTGATGTTAAAAACAACGAGCTAATTACTTCATTCAATAATACTGGTAGACAAAGACTCATTATATATATTATTTTCAATTCAACTCGTTTATATGTTCAATACATGAATATTGATGACCGTTTATGGAAAAGCACGTGTTCCGGTGTATAGTATAATTCGGCGAGAAGGACACAGTTTAAGATAGACGTAGGGCGTCTTAGTTACTCGTTTATAGACACAGAAATATGTGGGTTGAAACAAGGTGTCAAATCTTAATTAACACAGAAATACATTTACATGTATCATAAGTTACACGAATGTGTAAAATTGATGTTTTTTGTTTATCTGTTTCTATTTACACAATGTCCCCTTAATTTCTTCCTTGACTACACTCATGAAAGCGGTTTTAACCAAAATAAATATTCAGTCCTAAAAAGACGGCATCAGTTTTCACGAATACATTAATATAAACTAAATTAGGTAAAATCATGCTCATTATACAGTTGACACTTAATATAAAGTTGGACATTGTTTCGGAATCATTTGAAGGCTAAATTGGATATTGGTATCCGGAATAACAATAAACCTTAACTGGAAACAAATGCAATCTTTTCGTTATATTATCTAGGTGTGTGTGCATCAGCTTGTTTTGCATACATGTTTTATTGTTTACGCTAGCAATGTTAAACCGGTTTATAACAGCATAGTTGTAAGATAAAACGTTGTACATGGCCCACATTACCCACATTTACACACTCAAGTCTTACCAAGCTCATGTTCTAACCAGTCCTTTTCAATTCTGAAACAAAGGATACTATAAAAATATGAAAGGTACACGTATTGATAAAAAATACTACCACATTTTGCACTGAACTGTAAAATAAGAAGTTGCTGATTGGAGACTATGTCTATAGCAGATATAATTGTACAATATCAGTATGTATTAGTTATTCCATATTTTGTGACCAGGTCCTATACCTTATTTAGCAGACTTATGTTCTTTGTGTAGAATTGCACAGTTTAATACTTTTTTTTTAAATTTCAGGTCAGTTGAACGCTGATCTCCGTAAAATCGCCGTGAACATGGTACCTTTCCCCCGTCTCCACTTCTTCATGCCAGGATTCGCTCCCCTCACGTCGCGTGGTAGCCAGCAGTACAGAGCTCTGACCGTCCCAGAGCTGACCCAACAGATATTTGATGCCAAGAACATGATGGCTGCCTGTGATCCACGTCACGGCAGATATCTGACTGTCACATCCATCTTCAGAGGAAGAATGTCCATGAAAGGTAATATAAGGGGTCAATTGTTAATCACCCTACTTATTCATAAGCTCAAACTGCACGCAATGATTATCTCGCTTAACCAAATGTACCTTCATTGGCAAGTTGAAGATACTAGTAGTCATTAGTCTGTAGTACCCATGTTTATTGGACACACTTTATCTTTCTTGTGCAGGTTGTGTTGTAACGAGTTAATGATACAGTCAAATGGCACTGAAACATACCATTCTAGTACATGTACTTATAAATTGTTTGGTAGATAGTGGTTGTTTTTTCCGTAATATACAAGCACTCATTGACGACTCGTGTTTAACGCCAATGTGTTATTGATGCGGCATTTTGTTCAATATCGCTTCGATTATGTCATGTTTTTACTCTAGACACGTTACTTACTGTAGTTTGTCCACGTAAATCCTATTAACTCAACTTTTTATTCTTCCATAACAGAGGTTGACGAACAGATGTTGAACGTTCAGAACAAGAACAGCAGTTACTTCGTTGAATGGATCCCCAACAACGTGAAGGTTGCCGTCTGTGACATCCCACCACGTGGTCTCAAGATGTCCGCCACCTTCATTGGTAACACCACTGCCATCCAGGAACTGTTCAAACGTGTGTCTGAACAATTCACAGGTATGTTATCACCTTCTACGCAGCATGTATCCCGTTTACGTAGCAGAGCCCATAACGGTTTTAAAATGTTTTGAATGGCAATATACACATTTAATGCATGTTCACTTGTGTTCAATGGCCATGTTCTTCCCAAAACTTCGTTATATTGATACGTTTTAAACAAACGTTACTTTAAAATGCTAGAAGGATCATTGTGGCTTTGCCTTTTTACGCTAGATGTTTGTCTCTTATTATACCACGCGACCTGTTTCGCAATAAAATATGTTTAAACTACCTCAAAAGAGACATTGTTGGATTTATCGATGAGTATCCTTAAAAAATAAAACATTCTTTTTTCCAGCTATGTTCCGTCGTAAGGCTTTCTTGCATTGGTACACTGGTGAGGGTATGGACGAAATGGAGTTCACAGAGGCTGAGTCCAACATGAACGACTTGGTATCTGAGTACCAACAGTACCAGGATGCCACCGCCGAGGAGGAGGGAGAGTTCGACGAGGAGGAGGGCGAGGAGGAGGCAGCATAAACCCCACCCTAATATGACCAGTCACGTGACATCACTATAGATACCACGTGATCATCCCCCATGTGACATTCTCTTTTTTTCATTTCATAGCACGTAGTCATATATTGAAAACTAGATTTGTGTTATCCATCCGTCCACCAGGTCAAAGCAGCTCCCAATTTACTTCGAAGATACAAACAGACAGCATCAAGACGTACTACAGTTGATTGAATTCGTTGTAACTTTATTTATTATATATATATTTATTACTACTGTCTTTAACACCTTTTTACATGGATTACTTCAAAATAAACAATATGCTGAATCATGTCTTAGTTTTGGTCTTATATTACTTAGTCGGTACGGGTGAAGAGATGTTTATGGCATACAGCTTAGTACTTGGATAAATCTGTGTGTAGTAACTAGACGCTGGATTCATAAGAGTTGTTTCCCCTGTGTCTCTGGTTTCAATACATCTACACATGTTCGTACATGTATAAAATTTAGATAAAAAAGCAAAAACGGTCCATACAAGCAATATTATATTGTACCCCAAGTAATGTGAGAGGAGGTAACTCACAGTGCGTGGAATTTGGAACAACAAGTATACAGAGTTATCTCTCAGAGAAAAAAAAACAGAAATAAATTTATATAGAATATTACATGAGTTTTAATTTCATATAAACTAGTATTAAACGAGTTCAAGAATATGCGTGACAATACTGATGATGGTGATGGTGATGGTGATAATGGTGATGATGATTTAATCGTGTGCAGAGCTGTACACTGTATGAATGCACTTAACGTGTGGAACGCATTATCATAATCAAATGATAAGTGAACTTTTTTCTAAAAGATACAATCAACAGTTACGTTATACTTACACTGTGTTATATATTGTTTAATTAACTAACCCTAACCCCCTCGCATATACACTCAAATAGTTATTTAAGGAATACAGGCCAATATTTGTAAATTTGAAAATCTGTTTGAGGTGTACTACGGCCTTCCATATGTTTGAATTAATTTAGATAATAAAAGTACGGAATGATGATTTCGTTGAAATGGTGTTATTTCCGACACTTGTACTATATTCTATATGGAACTGTTTGGTGTGTACTACGGCCTTCCATATACATATACTGTAAAAATGGTCTCGTCTGAAGGTACTTTTTCAAACATCACGTATTCCTTGTCGAATAACTAACTATACATGCGACAATCTGTCATGGTGGCATATAGAAGCAATATGAACAATTCAACATATAACCCTATACACTATTTTAAAAAGTATAAGTGCGTCATTTAACGGATAGTGTACTAAAATGATCAGTGAATACTTGCTAATTCCAAGATAATCGGATATGAAAATCTGATGTTCTTGTGGTACTCGCTTTGTTGTTGTTTTTGATATTTTGCGATTCTTGTTTTCGCTTATCCCTAAAATTTCGATATGTTATGGTTTTGTTCATTGTACAATTAAACGTTTTGAAATGCCGAGAATTTAGGCATTAAACATATCAAAAGTGAAAAATGCATACCAGATATATGAACCACGTGGCTGTATTTACTAAACCGGCTCTCAGAAACTGACAGCTTCTTTGAACAATGGAGGCGTGAAAGCTTACATTGACTAAACGCGTCTGTCCGACCTTCTTGTGAGATTGATGCCGCTTTCGTCATACCATTGTACTTCTGTTGTAATCGTTCACTCGCTAATTGAGCAATTTGTGCCGATCATCTTTTTGTTGTCTAAATATGTGACAAACACCGCAATAAAAGTTATTAAGCGATGATCATTATATATAAAGAGATAAGATTTCATGATCAACCAAAATCAATTTACCATCAACTTAAAGGGTCAAACATTTAACAGGACTACTAGCTTGACATAAAAACACCAACAAGAAGAGGATCAGGCTATTTTAAGGTAATTATTTTTCTTTCTCATTATATTTATTATTTCTTAAAGATACAATCTGACTTACAATTGAACATAAATTCATGCAAAAAAGAAAACATATTTTTTTGTATACATGTAGATCTTCGTTAAAAAGAAATAATTTACATAAAGCTGTTTTTGTTTTTTGGTCATTCTTTATTTTCTTGTTCGTTCTTTATTGTGCGTGTACTTTTTCTTTTGTTCGAGACCCTCGTGTACGATTGACTTTTACAACAATATACTTTGGTCTAGTATGCCTCATTTCTATAAATGAAGTTAAAGTAGATTCAAATTCAAAACATAACTTCATTTGTTAATTATGTTAATTATGTTGTGTTATTATTTGCATAACAAAGGTAACGCTTCTATAGTAAACCTGCTACGTAAGTGTACCTTGTTTGAAAGGGACACCTTAAATTAATCACTTAAATCTAGTCTAATGTGCATATACTGACCAGAGTTTATTCACTTTTAACCTACAATGAATATACCGGGTAAAGTAGCTGAGCACTATGTACATGTGCTAACAAGTTTAGTACATTTAATCTTACATTTGTTTACATGTATATTTCAGAAAATGGCCATAGAAACAAATACACTTTCTTCCCTACAGCCGGAGAATGGAACTATGACACAAGGAAAGAAATCACTGAATGGTTCCACTAACAGAGACGATGTTAAGGAAGTGACGTCAGAGACTACGTCATTGAACGAAGGCCCATTGAAAGAAACTGACCCAGAGAACGGGGAAATCGAGGTCACCGGGGAAACGGTAACCAGGGTAACGAATACTGGGGAAACAGAGATTAAGAAGGAAACGATAACCAAGGGAACAGACAGTGCTGAAGCTGCCCGAGAAGACACCATAGATCCAGAAGAGATAACGTTTGAAGAAGGTAAATAAACATGTAAACAAGTATTTTGTAGCAACTTAATGAAGTTATTTCCCTTTACCACGTATTACTTCGATTAAATATTTACAAGTTAAGCTCTTTAGGGAATAAAGTTAGATAAGCATATAATTAAAGACTGTACAAGTAGTAAAGTCTACTGTTTTAAACGTTAACTCGTAAGGTAACTGTATTTTATTAACAAATATTTATGTTTTAAGCACAGAACGAAAGTCCAACGGAACTGTTTATGCAATGTGTACACTTTGCGTGTATTTGCTTCAGTTTGAAACCATCAGAATGTTGATCGAACTAGAAACATGCTCTAATAGTGTCATATTTACTCCGTGTTTTAAAGACCAAATATTCGTAAAACATGTCATTACTTTTTCTTAATTACAAGTAGATGTTTGTTATCAATTTGCAGAATTATTTAACATAGACGAGGCTTTTCCAAAAGAGAACCTTGAGAATGAGAAACTTCAAGTCAACTTGCAAGAAATGGTAGAAAAATACATCTGGAAATTGTACAAGCGTGACGTTGGCTATCCTAAGAGGCTGCTTCTATTGAAACGTAATTTCTGGTTTGACGTGAAATGGAGTTACGTCGACTTCAAGCACGAGACGGTAGAGACGAACGTAAGAGATGTCAAGACAAGTGACGGCGTTCATATGTTCACCTCTGAGTATGAAAATAGAACGGGGAAAGACCAGGTGTACGAGTTTTCAATATCACGGGAAACCACGAACACAACGACAGTGGAGGTCCAGGACACGTACACACTAGGAGCATCAATGGAACTTGGCGTGGACATAGGCGGCGTGAAGATAGGCGTAGTACTTAATTCAGAAATGTCTACTACCAACACGGTGGCTCATGAAACGTCGAAAACAAATGCAACAAACATAAATACTCCAATAAGTGTTAACAACGGAGAGGTAGCCATAGCAACGCTAGCAACTAACAACAAGACATCTGTGATAGACTTTACGGTACATACGACAATGTCTCTTCTCCCATCAAAGCGCTGCCTTCCGGTGACCATAAGAAAACGCGGTGACGACACAGTTGTGAACAGTTACGTCATAACAAACGTTGAATGCCTCTTTAGCGACAAATTTACTACTGGAAATCCATCCAAAGTGAAACTTGAAACACGACCAGTTCCACTAACGTCTGCACAAGAGGAAAAGCTTGCATCTCTACCTGAACACGTGAGAAAGAACGTTAGACAGGAAGCGGAAGTGGTTGCAATTCTGACGTCACGTGGTGTTTGCAGGAGGTCAGTGTGGGAAACTCAGCGTGTGAAAGTGGAAAGTAAACCTATTGATGAAGGATGGTGTTAATCTGTTAAAAACTGATAATTATTTCGTACTGCACTATAAATATGCATCTTGATGTGAGTCTATAAATAGTTAGTGTATAAGTATAGATTCATGTTGTAGCAAAGGCTACATGAGTAGAAATGCGCGTAATATATCTACCGTTGTTTTCAGTTTGTTGATATCATTCTACACTATTGTTTGCATATTTTCAAGAAATAAACACAAATGATTGTAATTTGTTGGTAGTTTATCTTTATATTGGCTCAAAGTGAATGCGATACATTGAGTCTTACAATTGCAAATTTATCTCGTCCTGCAGACTCAATGTTCATCCTATCTGTCATAGGGTGAACAAAATGCGTTTGTGTTAATAAAAAATAAAATAAAAGCAAAAAGCAAAATTGACCCGCTCAAATTCGGACTAAACTATATTAACATAAACTTAAGCCGGTCTACTGCGGACTTTTATTTGTGGAGTTTAAACTCATAACAAACTACAACTGTATGTACCTTCAAAATTATGTATACACATGTAACACATACCAAACGTGACTGATTTGTCTCTTTTCGAAATGTTTAGTTTGTAAGAGTTTGCTCCCTTGTTGGTAGGTATTTCTACAATATGTATGTCCATGTAGCAAACAGTTTCAAGTTTTGTTTTTTCTTTAATGTCAAGGACAAACATATATTTCCATGTTTACATAATATTAGACTTTTCTATATCATACAGAAATGCTTCAGTGCTTTGTATATCAGAATGTGCATGTCTGCATACAACAGTAAATTTGGTATTTTTCTTTAGGGAGAACACTAATGCAAATGTACAGAGTTGTCCCTATAACGAAACGAGGGACTAGCAGTTTGGTTCATAAGTAATTTATTTGCAACCAAAGAATAGACACAACAAGTTTCTATACTAGCCTGGCTTACCTGCCCTTGCCATTACATTATAGGTGCAGAGTGCGCTGGGTACCAGACAAGTTTCTATACTAGCCTGGCTTACCTGCCCTTGCCATTACATTATAGGTACAGAGTGCGCTGGGTACCAGACAAGTTTCTATACTAGCCTGGCTTACCTGCCCTTGCCATTACATTATAGGTGCAGA
>ENA-OREC01000951-OREC01000951.1-marine-metagenome-genome-assembly--contig:-NODE-951-length-13362-cov-14.747158_pt1 | contig 13362 bp, 7 predicted proteins | sample MGYA00248626_ERZ508543 | MGnify/ENA primary metagenome ERZ508543 (study PRJEB26211, sample SAMN05518279) | marine metagenome | isolation source: Puget Sound, Washington, USA | host: Bankia setacea... | reverse complement strand
AGATAACATTAATGATTCTACTACATGTACCATTAAACTTCTCCTTTTGAAGACTTCTAGTTTTGGACCACCTATTTGCTGCTTTTACACGGCTCATCTTAATCATGGTTGTGATTGGATCTTGCTTTAGAGACCAACTTGCATTAAAGACCACTATTTCTATTTATTTATTTAAGGTTCAGAGGGTGTTAATTAGCATAAGAAGGTGTTAATTAGCAGACATTCACTGTAATATGACTCTTTATGAGTGATATTAACTATATTACCTCAGGATGAAACTGTTGCTCTGTGCGTGTATGACAGTATCCACAGTTATCTCCATTCTCACACTGTGTCGGGTCTCCCCAATCATCTCCATGCTTCACATTTGGACACGGAGTCGACCTGTAAAGAAAGTGGAAAATAATACACACAATTAATGGAATGTAGTAAAATAATTGAGAATAGAGTAGCTGACCTTTAATTTGAAAGCTGGTACAAATATTAAATCTGGTAACATTGTGTTTGCTATATAACAAAGTTAGCTCTTTGACCTGTAACTAGGAATGACTCAAACTGAAGTAATTCTTCCAATAAACTTTGTTAACATTCTTACTTGAGAGCAAACAGAAATGAACAATGAGAGTAGAATGATGCCTTATTGAGGAAAAAAATACCCTATTGTGGGTTTAAACTTCTCCTGAAAAGTAGTCAGTATGAGTCTGTGGTCACTGTTCTATACTAAAGCCACATACAGACACAATATCTACTCATCTCCTTAGTGTAGCATTCCAAGTTTCACGATTAAGGCTATTAAACCTTTTTCGTATTTCCCTCCCAAAAACAGAACCAGATTTAAATACCATACATTGAACTACCTTGAAATAACCTACACATATGTTTTATGTTATGGACTGTCAATTATAAGCATGATCCCTTTATTTCTGCTTTCCAAGAAATTGTTCCTGTGTACAATGAAACTGGTCAAAACATTGAAGATAAAGGCATTATCTTGTATTCACTAATTCAATATAACTCACATAAATACCAACATTCTGTGTACTGTATGGTTATAGTTCCATTAATGCAAAACACGAAGAAGCAACAAAACAGTTGCTACCTGTGTACTATATTTTGACCTTTGTTAATCATCAGATAATTGGACATCTGCATGTAGAGGTGAACAGTACAAACATTTGTTCCTGGTAAATAACCACAGGCATAATTTGCTTAATTCAAACCTATTATCAGCTTGTACAGTCTAAAGTATATGCACAGTAGTGCTTGCGGAGAGATGTTTATTTTGTACTTTATAGGTCTATTAATAAGTCAACAATGCCACCAACAGTCTTCAGAATAATGCTGGATTCATTTGTGGTTGAAGGTCAAAGTGGTCAATAAATAGCATTTCCTTTATTGAGTACTTTCACAGTTTTAAAGGTGTTTTTTGGAACTAACTGCCTTGGTACCTAACTCAGAAAACATGTAAAAAATACACATTTCCATCTCTTGACAGACCCAATTTTGAAAGACAATGATATCCTGTGCATGTTAAATGTAAATTACACATCAAGTGTTTATATTTATAAACAGATATAAATTGTAATAACTTAATAGTCTCCAAAAGATATTAATTGTCTTGCTGGAAAAGAAGTGGGCAATCAAAAAATCTACAAACAATATTACATCCGGTAAAGCAGATATTGCTTCAAAAACAAAGAAAAGCTCTACAGAAAACACAGATTAGCTGTCCATAATGATCAAATTGAAGACCAAACAACTTTTAAAAGTAACTAGTCCTACCTATATTTGTACACCCTTGGGCTTCTACGTCTATCCCTTGCATTATGATAATGAGGACAAGCATACCCCTGACGACACAACCGTGGTGGCTTTTTACAGGTCTCTGTCTTGTAATTGGCTAATACAAAATTTGTATCTGCAAAAGAAAACAAGTTGAATTGTTTGAAATAACAGTGCATTTCAAAATGAAAAGGACTTCATTTTACAACCCCAAAGAGCAAAAGAAGACTGTTTTGTTAACAGCTATATCTCTAAAATAAGTGTTAACTAAAAATAAAAGATTTCCATGAATGAAGAATACTTTGGTACAGTTTTGGCTACTAAAGACAAACACTAGAAATGCTTGCTGTTGCAATTAAATTCCAGTTTTTAAATTCCTTGGTCAGGCCATTGCAAATGAATTACAAAGTAACCATACACACATGAAGGAATTCTTTAATATAACACTAATCTTAACATTTTTTTCTCTAAAGACGCAAACGACTCACCATTCCATCTAGGGTCTTCAAGCAATAATCTGTCTTTTTCCAGGCTACCACTACTGGGTGTACCAGGACTGCTCGATATATCTGAGTTTTGTTCCATTGCCTGAAGTTCTCTTATATCATACACTGGTGATCGCAAATCGATTGGACCATGAGCGAACGCACAGTGGGGTCCATTCTTTACACAGTGACCTTTAGAATCTGTTTCATACACACAGGTGCCAGTTTTGTAGTAGCGTAAGTGATATCTTCTCTCTGTATCACCAGCCGTTCTGTGTAGAAACGGGCAACTGAAAAATAAAAGAGGTTACCATTAAAATAACATAAAGTAACTTTACTTGAAAAACAAATCATATACTGAAGAACTACAACTTATTGTTTGGCACTACTTGTCTTCGATGAACTAAACCACAAATTTGATTGGCAACAAATATAAGTTTCAAGTTACCCATATAACTGTTATAAGTATGCAATCCATAAATCTAATTACCCTTGAAATCATCTTTTTTTTTAAAGAAAAACACAAAAGAGCATTCCCATAAAATGAAAAATTCCAAAGTTTTATGATATAAATCAACTAACCAGGCTCTGTGATTGGAACCAAACTCTTCAGAAAGTTATGAACTGATGAATTGATATGATTGTTTCTAGATCCTAGGCTTAAGCAAGATCATTCATGAGACAAATGATATTATTTTATATAGATATCTAAACCATAAAAGCTGTCACAGTAATAAGTCAAAGACCCTTACTTATGGGAAAAGCAATCTGCTTTTGCACTATTTATTGGAAAATCATTATTATGCATTGTTTACGCATTAACTATACAGTCACGTTAACAAGTCAGACACAGTTGACAAGCTAAATTATGTTTGTTGATTATGCCCTGGCTAAAAAGAAGATCAAATGCTGACAGTGGTGTACAAAGAAATAAATTTAACAACAAATTAAACAATTTTAAATGTAGCTTTTTTCACAATATTAAGTGTATGCTCTTTTTTCATTAAACTTAGATAATACTAAGAAGAGTTTATTTCTTGATGTATCAAAAAGATTCACAGGTGAATTGTATTTGTGAAAAGAAGAAACTAAATTATAGCTCACTGGTTGAGTTGAATGTATACAGTACTGAATAACTGATTATACAACATGCTACTCTTCGAGTTGTGTTGAAATATACAGCCTTAGACTAAATTATATACTATTGTCGTTGACTTAATTGATCAAGCACAAAGGAAATGAACCATTTTACTTTTTTTTAAACTGTTTAAAATGTACTTTTTCTTACAATATTTGAGAGTAGGTCAAGGTAGAGGCCAACAAAGCTTATTTCAGTAAATAACAGGGACACCAACACAAATGTGTACGAAACTGTCAACTTTTTTATTTCAGAGAGGAAGTTAAAACCATTCATTAATAAAGATACATTAGGTTAGATGAAAAGAACCGTGGTAATACGGTTTTTTCTATGAAAAATAAAATTATCTATTTTTAGACCACATCAACTTCTTTGTAAACAAACGACAACACTAAAGATATTTTCATTCTATTTGTTTTTCTCATAGTGAAAGTCATTGAATCGTGTCTACTATATATATAAATATGAACAGTAAGAATCGTTTGAGGGGTAGAGGCACATATAGAACATGACGGTAAAAAGAAATTGCACAACAAAGAAACTGGGTCATGTCTGATCGATCGCGAAATAAACCAAAATGGCCGCCATTGTTTACAAGATGTCAGTGGAGTATATAACATTTATGCCAGTTAAGAATAACTTTACAGCACCCTTAATATGAAAAGTATTTTCCTAACGGCTCAACAAATATTATTGTTCTATAAAATATGACTGTCATGGCCATAACTCACATACAGTTTAATCTTTTCCATTGTAAACAAAACTGAGTCAGAGAGCGCTAAGCCTATGAATGAATTCTACTTACTCGTCGCCTTCTGGGCAAATGCCTGTCGTCTCATCGAATTTCGTACAGTAAATATCCGGACTATAATTGAATGTTCCGTCCCTCTTTCTCACAGGTCTTCGTCTCCTTTGGTTCATAAAATGCCAATGAAAACAAGTGAACGGTCTATGCTGTGTACATTTGTGCTGCAAAAACAGCGGGCATTGCTGTGTTCGAAATTCTTTCAAGTATCTGGAAAGAAACAGACAATGATCCATTATGTCATTCTAGCAGATTGATAAAATGACATGTACTTATATAATTCAACACGGTATGACAAGTGAACTCACGTGTAATGTGGCGGTTTTTCCGTTTGAGCTGGAAGAGCAGGGCTCTCAGACGGCATTTTTGTTGTTGTCATTATTTTCTATGGCGCATCTTCATTGCGCAGGTCAGGAAATCAACGACCGCGATTGGCAAGTCGTGATCACATGACTAAAATTAATTGTGCGCGCACCTGCGATCATATGGTCTGGGATCAGCTAGTGCAAACTATTTGGACAATTTTACTGTTTTAAGTTAGGAATTTCCAAGTGTTACACGCGTAGTAACTGCAATAGAAATTGTATGAAAAATTCATGGAGAAAATATGCATTAGAACACTCTGACAATAGTGTTAGCGAGAATTTAAGACTATCGAGAAGCAATCATTTTAGATATAGATGAACATCACGTTAACACTGGTATGTCAATTGTGCATGTTAATTCGTATATATATTGCCGGATTTAACACAAAACAACACCATTCTTTCACATATCTCACTTGCCATTCATGGCGGTGTTGAAAAGTTCGCGAACTAGTTTACTTTGTTAGCAAGGCTGGCTGAAACATTCAGTTTGAGCTCTAGGTTCAGCCATGGTAATATTGTTCATTTAATCGTGAGATTTAATGTCAGGAGAAGCCTGCTGCGTACATTCACGTTGATTGTAAACTGTCAAGTATGTACTTATACAATCGATTTTCAGAACGAATATCTTCTGTTGCATACATGTACGCAGCCTTTAAGTCAAATTCGTCATCACACGTACAACAGTCAAACCACTTTGAACTCCCGCCAAAATTATATCAGCATCCAAGGTATTTATTTAACTTTCCCGCCACCAGTAGTTACATATGGGTTCTTTCTGTTAAAGTAATTAGTCCAATGGAAAAGGGACATTTACTCTCATGAATACGTTAAACAGCGTTTATATCATTATTCTATAGATGCAACTCTAGTCGCTCTAAATGTAGAACCGTGCAATTTTAAGTCACGATCTCCACATCACGTAATGTCTCGAGTTTCAATACCAAGTACCACGCCCCTCTGTCCAAATAAGTATGACAACTTCATATGGAATGAATATCCGATCTAATTTCTAACCGAGACAAACAATGAAGTTGGCTTATTTGGTTTCTTTTTTTGGTAAGAATGCGATCACATTCCTTAGACAGCAGAGATTGAAATCGACAATAGATCTACACGTTTGCTGAGTACCACTGCACCGTTACAAGCTTGGCTAATAATCCAGTTGTGCTACTATATGCAATGTGATATATATATATATATATTGTACCAGGGTAATATGTATAGCCATGTAGCTATTAATTTTAAGGAAAAAAGATGAAGAATCCAACACATTTTATCCGTTTACAATAACTATGTGTTTGTGTTTTGTTCATCATATTAAATTGCATCTATTGAACACCATTGTGCATTAACAATAAACCATTTAGGTTTGGCATTATGATCTGCTGTTTGCAATAAAATTGCTTCCTAGCCTCAACACGAAGTACACATATATAACCAGTTATTGGTCAATGAAACGAAACTCTGCTCAAGTTTTGCTTCGTTTAAATTAGCTGACTTAACACGTGTTAGGTCGCAGTTTAGTTGTAAAGAAATTTTAAAGAACAAGTACATCTAATGTGATATAGTTACTCATATGCTCACTGTATGTTTGGTTTAACTTATGGTATGTTCATACAGCGTACAATTTGGCTCCAAACAACTGGACGTTTATATTTATTTCCGTTTACGTTCGACATATCATTGTACGGGGCTTGAAACATTCACCAGCAGAAGATAGGCATAATACACGTATATATGTGTGATTCTCCTATATACACAGTTAATTCCTGAATATGTCTTGCATTTAACTTCACGTGCATTAGTTAGGACCACTAGGACGGGGAATTTCCGAGACTTACGCAATACCAGAGCAATTAAAGGACGCATAGTCGATAACCTACTACTGCGGCGTGCTCGGACTGCGATGCGTGCGACTGTGCATGTTTTCCACAGTGTGAGTAAACAACATCGATTTGTGCGCTGCAGTCTCCAACGATTAGTTTCGTGACAGAGTAAATAGAAGAAGTATTCAAGAGTATTAATCTAGCTTTACAATTTACGTTCTAGATACATGGGTGCTTCGCTAGACGTGAGGACATTGATATTGATTCCTGTCCCATATATTGGTGATTGGGACGTTAACTTTTTGATGATATTTAACGTTCATACACATCAATGTACTTTAATTGCGAGTCATCCGTATGCGTTTTAAAGAAGTCGTGGACTTTCTGACAACATGTATACTAATGACGTGTTTTTACTCTCTGCAGCGTTGGGACAACCGGTCGTAAAAAGCCAGAAAACTCATCAGAACTCCATTAGACCGCCTACACACATACAGCTTTATCTGCTTTCAGCGTCGTTTCAGGTTTCAAGCTGAGAGAGCGAAGTGGAGACTTTTTATAAGATCTAAATTCAGAGTACATGTACATGTACATATCTCATAAAACACATGTTGCTGAAATGAAGGCATGTTTGTGTTAACTATACGCTCGTGGTAACTTATATATATACAGTTTATTTCTAGACTCTATACAGCATAAGGAATACATGAGTTGTCAAAACATGTAAACAATGAATTTAAAGAGTATTGATGTTCTTCTGTTGTCGGACGGACGGACGTGATATTATGGCGAGACGAAGTACAACGAAAAGACAAAACCAGATCACAATGCATTTGATCAAACTTCGACCATAACCTTCCTCGCGAATGTATTTGCTATTGTCAGACCATTTCAGTTGTTTTATTTTGTTTATATCAACTTACTTAATTTTGCAAAAAAGAGGACTTCACGTTTCGCACAAAATTACGGTGTGTGTATAAATCACACCGTGGTAGAGGACAGAAACATATAGACTATTGATCTGAAAATGTTCTCGGTCATTGTGAACGATATTTTTACACATGCTGATTTGAAAGAGAATACAAAAAGACATGTTTGCTCAGCGAATCGTTATTCAAAGACTGTAAAAATCAATTTAAACGTTTTAATTCGTGACGTACTTGTCATACAGGTTGGCAATTTATTATCGGTATTTAATAATCAATTTCTAATGTATTGTAGAGCTCCAGGCATTTTTTTCCATAGTCGGCATTTAAACAAGACAACTAGCGAATGTCCTAGTGTGTCAAGTTATGGATCGATTATTGTTAAACAAACGGTTACCCTATCGTTGATATACTATGTTCAACATTGTTTTCCTTACTGTTCAAAACACTTATTTAAATTAAATTGTGTTTGATATGTATGTATCTATATATACGTATACATATATGTTTTTTATATACTGCATGTTACATTATAATGTATGTGTTTCATGCATGTATTGTCATATATATGTTGGGCTAATGGCAATGATTTGCTGTACTGTTATAATAAATTGAGTTTGAGTGTTGTTTTTTGAGATTAACATAAACTGTCTACTTGGTGTGGTGTTTCTCTTCTCTAACAAGGACAAAGTTCTTTGGTGTGGTGTTTCTCTTCTCTAACAAGGACAAACAAAGTTCTTTGGTGTGGTGTTTCTCTTCTCTAACAAGGACAAACAAAGTTCTAGTTTTTTTCTGCTTTTTATTTTTTTCGCCAAAAACCTTATTGCACCAGCATGAGCTTTCTAATATTAAGCAAAACATATATTTTACATTCATAATATATTATCACATTTATACAATAACAATTCTTTTGTTTTCTTTTGTACAAAATACAATGATATTCTCATACAATACACATTATATTAATACCATGTTACAATAACTTTTCATTTACAAATAAAGAATAATAGTGGTGCAATTTATTTTTATTTTATTTAACACCTGTCCTTAAAAAACAGTTTATAGGAAAAGATATCTATGAACTTTTAGTAAAAACACAACAACATTAAAATATACCAGCATTATCATGATCACTCACTTTAAGGTATTTCAACCATAAAGTGAGTCAAATCCTTCCTGACATTTCAAAGATTAAGGTAGACTTAACAAAATGCTTGGTGATTTTGTTTCGTTTCTGCTTTGACTGTGAATATTTAATAATAACATCATGGTTATCAGAAACAAATTCATTTTGGATGGAAAATTGTCCAGTCTTAAAAGGTACAAAAACATAACTCAAATGAAAGATTTTTTTTTTCAAACTTGCATGGCAGTCACACATACATTTATGATACAGGAATTATTAAACACAAAAGGTAAAATCAAGCGATTTATTAATATATAATATACTTTTTGGCCAAAACTATTCTTCAGAAATGTCTATAGTAAAATGATTGATTCTCTTGACCAATGATACGTTGAGTAATGACAGATATACATGTACATGACATATGTATACATACAGATTTAAACTAGAACAGAAATGCACGTCCTTGATCAAATAAGGTAAACGTAGATTGTGGGCAAACACCTTTAAGCTAAATAATTTTCAGACTTGTTGCAATATTATAATTTTTTAAATCGCTGTCAAAACAAACAAGAAACAATCTGACACAAAACCCTGCATTGATCAGAACTTGAGTTGCTAAGCTGTAGGTTGTTTATTGGTGTTTAAAGAGTAGACCAATTAATGCACTGACTATAAATGAGAGTTTACTGTATTCAAATGGTAAAACTGTGTGCTTGTAAAACACCAACTGGACATGTTAATGTGGTTCAAACGTTCAGTGTGACATTAAACATGGTAGTAAAGCCGTTATACTTGAACAGCAAGTTTGTGTTGTTTTTACATTTTATGACCAATAACAAGCTTCATGGGGACATCAGAGAAAATAAATCAGATCTCATATCTATGTAGCTTCAAAGTTTGTTGTATGCAGAGCAAACATGATTTTTTAAAAAAATGGAATAACTGTTTAAGACCCGTTTCATATTTGTTAACATCTTGAAACAATGCTTAGGTTTGATTTGGTTTAAATGGAACTGATATAAGTTACCGAAACTAAAGTTACAATCCAAGTACATGTCGGTACAAATTTATTCATTATATCTCCAAAGATTTACATAGCAACAGGCAATTGGAATTAAATGGCGCAAACAGAAACAATACATATATGAACAATATTTTCTACAACACTTTTCTACCAATAAGCAAGTATCACATTAAGCAATTACTACAAAACTGAAAAATTATGACACCTGAGAGTCGTACAATGATTAACAGACACATTTGATCAAATTTATTAATATAAACTAAACATAAGGGTCAAAGGACACTCACATCTGAAAGGTCAGGTCAAATATTCATTAGTCATTGAAAAGGTTTCGCCCCTAGACAAATTGGAACTAAGGATGCATGACCACTACTCACTTTTTTATCATAACAGTAACACTAGATTTAATTTATATCATAATCTTGATTTGCAATTGAAAATTGTCGAGGAAAAAAAATAACAACAAACATTTGGTATTTCCTAACCAATACACTACCTCGAATAGAAATGGTGTTTAGTTTACAAGTACAAAATATAACACATTAAATTCAACAGACTTCTTTGTAATTTCCAATGTTTTAATAAGATATTTCTTCAATCAAGAAGTGGTTTTGCACAATATATGATCCTTTACCGAAAGTATTATTAAGTTAAAGTAAAGCACATATTACTACTTGAACAGAATCAAAGAAACAAGCATATTGATGAACTTGAGATTTTTGTGATTCCAGATTTCACAAGTTGGTACTGGCCTATATATAACATGCCATTTGACAAAACATTCAGTGACAAAAATACATTACTAGTTTGTGTGTACAAATGGAATTAACATAACTAGTACAGTAGATCTGTTAGGTTACTTTGGACACATTTTCTAAATCAGTTATGATGCTATAAAGGAGTGGATGCGAAAGAGTTCTATCTGTTTCTTTATTCAAGAGCAATAAGCACTTTTTTCACACTCACCCCTCGATACCTAAAGTTATGTTGTTAGCTCATGTAGAAATTATTTACACGGATGATCGTCTTGTATCATAGTATAAATGGATGATATTGTATGATTAGAATTGGCTAAATATCACAGACATTTGCTGCCATGTATTGCATCTTAATTGCAAACATTCTCTAATAAGTACCAGAAAGGAAATGAAATGGTCGTGTATTCAAAACTATTTTAAATAAACTTTCATAAGGTCTAGTATTTGCTTTTAAGCCACTAAAATTTATATTCACCATATTGCAGCAAAGTAAAAAATATTGCAAATAAACTGAATTAATGTACCGAGATACACGTTAGACAGATCAATGGCTTTGCTATACTGTGGAATCATTATCTTATATAGGACACTAATTTTCCTAGATCAGTAGCACCACAAAACCAAACGCCAGTGAGTATACGGTAAGCTGTATGTATGGTCTATACATTGTATACACACTTTGGTCTCAATCAATGTAAGCACCCATGAAGTTGTCCATTTTAAGAAATATGTCCATGAAAATAAATGAGTTCACAATACACAAAAGTTCAAGGTGGGAAAGACAACATAAAAACTCAGGTATACATACATTATGCTTGCTACCTGTCTCACTATTCTGATTATAAACACCTTTCATATTTAACATTACAAGTTCTCAATTACATTTACCCTACATATGAACTGATCTCAGTTACATTTACCCTTATATTAACTATTCTCAATTACAATTACACTCTCCTCTCAAATACAGCAGCAGAAAAATCTAATATTCAGCTGATAAATAGCGTTATAAACAAACAATCAAAGCAAGAAATATTGCAAAAAAACATTTTGTATTTCAATAACTACACATCTACAATATCTAATGTCTATTACATATACAAAATGAAAGTTTAAGCAGTATGATGGCATTTTGAATACAAGTCAGCAAAGTTTAAAACACAGTGACATAAATGGATGATTATCATTACAACTATAACTAAAAAATAGTCAATGTGTCTTGGAATAAACATCAACATATCTCTGAAAAAAGATTCTATTTCTATGGATAACTTTGTCAATGCATAATATAAAGATGTATTATCTATACATTTATATTTCCACCTTTTTTTAAACAATTCACATTCTTTTCAATATTCTTTCGAGAACTTGATCGAGTTCCTAAATTAACGATCTTGTTTTCTTTATCTCTAGTTTGTTTTGTCTTATAATTATGGAATAGTTATAAAGTTAAGGAGACCAACAACTCTTCAAACACTTCCTCTGAAATTCAAGCACCATTTAACTCAGCCTTCATAACTTTGTCTTGGTTTGTGGAATTTCGTGTAACAACAGTAAAATATAGACCGGAACTGTTCATCCAGACTGTTCTACCCATTCAGATATACACCAGTGGAAAGTGCTGTAGGGGGTTGGGGAGGGTATGTAACTGCGCTGTTCACTCCAATCAAGGAAGACAAACCAGTGGAAAGTGGGGGGTATGAGTTCCAGCAATGGCAACTAGTAATGGCAAATCACTCCTGTCAAATCTGAAAATAGAAAATGTGTTTCTTTGAAATACCACACACATCTTTTGAGCTATATAAATATACATACACGGTGATACCTTTCTTTTATTTTGCCTGTATACAAACATACATTTTCCAAACAGAAGTTACTGAGAAGGTGTGTGTTTTCTAAAAAAATAAAAAAATACAGAAGCAACTTACACCTTTGTGATTTTTTAGAAGTTCCCTATTTTTTTAAATAAAGCTTCAGTTTCAATTTGTATGTATTTGAAGTACAATATTCAAATGCCTTTATCAAATGGAAACCATAAACTAAATTTTAATTTAACGTTATATTTATAGTACAACTGTGTGTATAAGTCTGATTATCAATTTCAAACCCAAAATTTCTTACCCAAACATGGCCAACAAATCAGGGACATTTTTATTCTTCTTTAAGTACTCTGCCATCATCTTACTCTTGAAGTAGATTTCTTGCAGTCTGTCCTCAAGATGCATCATACACTGAAAACAAAATGAAAATTGTTTTCTATATAATATAACCATTACGCATATCTTTTCATCACACACATTGAATATAACCCAAGAAGCAACATGTGAGTAAAGTATCGGAGCTGTGGCTAGAGGAGGATCACAGTGCACAAGTCATGTGATAACAGCAAGTCATGAAAACTTCTGCACCAATATCAACAATGGTTCTACAGTAGTGCATTAAGCTGTCGTTTTTCATTTTTCATTTTTCATTCTTCCTTCTTCACTATGACCTTAAATATTTTCTTTCAATTTTTTTAAATATTTCCTTCAACTTTCAACTCTACAAGGTCACACTACTACCACACTCAGCAGAAATCGACTGCTTCCTAGTATATCATGCTTTAAGGACTTTAACTCCCCTTGTAAGACTATTAAATCATTGCTACCAAAGCTAATGTGTAGTGTGAATAATCAAAGGGGGTCAATATCATCAAAACCAAATCATTACTCATTCTCTCATCAAATACAAAGACTTATTCAGGGGTGAAAGCTCAATGGTTCTAAGTGCTATGGAATAATTGAGCAGATAGCAACAATTTGAATTCACCTCACAAACTACAATGTCCAGCTTAAGAGATGAAAGCAAAGAGTTCTAAGTGTTATTGCATAATGAAGCTGTCACAACTCAAACTACAAAGTCTAAAACATCAAAAGACCTGTATGAAAGAATGGTACTTACAAACTCAGGGCTCATCTTGAGTTTGGCCATACTAACGACGGACTCTATCAGATTGGAGATCAAGTGGGAGGACATACAGGTCTGTGGGAATGCCGTGGTGTGACCTAAATGTTGACTGCTGTACATGTTCACTGTCCTGAAACCAAATGATAATCACAGGAGTTAGATATCATAGTTTTTG
>ENA-OREC01000950-OREC01000950.1-marine-metagenome-genome-assembly--contig:-NODE-950-length-13370-cov-13.309561_pt1 | contig 13370 bp, 5 predicted proteins | sample MGYA00248626_ERZ508543 | MGnify/ENA primary metagenome ERZ508543 (study PRJEB26211, sample SAMN05518279) | marine metagenome | isolation source: Puget Sound, Washington, USA | host: Bankia setacea... | reverse complement strand
TCTGTTTACGGTACTCATGTTCGAAAGTGGTTCGAATGTCTTAAACTATGGAGATGTACTTCTAGTAGCGTATCAAGGCAGATTTACAGTTGATAATTAAGTTCCCTGGTGAAATAAAGTCTTTAATTGTGTTATCATTATCAATATTATTATTATTTGTGTTTTCTTTTATAAAAGTACTTCTGTCCCTTGTATCATGTATTTATAAGCGACAGTTACGGGGAAACGCATTTCTATTTTGTGTTAATACTCGTATGTTCGATACTGTAATTGTCCATTTTATATCTCATCGTTGTTACAAAATACTTCGTTAGTGTTATGGTAGTTCTTGCTTTACACTTACATATTTTAAAACACTTCTAAACAACTTATTACAACTTATACAAGTAAGCGCGTTCTTGTTGGCAACGAAGTTCATGTGTGTGATGTCATTGTGTGAATAATTCTAAAACGATCCCGTGATCGTCTCCTATACACAAGGAAGGAAATGAACCGTGTTTAATTATTTGTTAATATACGACTGCACTACATTTACCGCACCTGTGATTTAATTCATACGCACCCGAACTCGTACCTATATTTTATTTCCGCGATAAAACACGGGTACAACTATTTTATTTCTTAAACAGGAGTACCAGTAGGAAACACAACTATCCGACTTAGTATTCACATCGAGGGGCAGTTCTGATGCATAGAACGGTTTGGATGATGTACCTAACTATTTAAAAAAATGATTTGAATTTACAACTGAGATTCATTTAAGATCACCATCACCGTTTCAGCTTTATACACAAAGTCCAAACACAAAGTTTTGTCGAAACTACTTAATCTTTTAAGACACTTCAATTTGAAATTCTATTCCTGAATATATTTAAACTGCCTCTTCTGTAAAACATTTCCTCTCGGTATTTGAGACGGTACAGACACTATTTATGAAATAGCTAGTATTATGTGTGTGTTTTTATTTGTTTTTTGTTTTTTACATACATCACAAAAACGTTCCCATTTGCAGTACGGACTCTTGACTTGACTGAACGTTGTGTATACTATAACGGTTGACAAACTATTTTAATACTTAGTTTTAGCAGTTGGTAAATCTAAAAACAAATAACAAATCATATATAAACTCATTATATAATACATAGTGTGTGTCATATGCAACATGTACATGATTTGTAATTGTATTTCTGTTTATATGTGTTCTTATTATAATTGTTCTATAATGTTTTGTTGAGTTCCTTACGACAGAATGGCAATTGTTAAGTATAAATGTCCCCATTAAATGAAACATTTCCAATTATTATTTGTTTAACTATTATTTTAATGATTATTATCGAGTTGAGCGCTGGGCAGTTATAAATATACAAGGAATTGTTTTGTAGATTTTTCTTGTTACGTACAATCAAACTAAGCATAGTGAAGGTAATTTATTAAACAAATATTACCAATGTTTTGTTTCATTTTGCAATATCTCTGTTTTATGATACCGGTTGTCAACTCATCATTTCCATACACCACCGTACAAACTGTTAACTAATGAGTGTAAGTACACAGTCACTTTTTGTAACATATCTCGTTCTCCAGTTATTTTCGTACTCCGTTTATTTTGTTTGTTTGTAAACATGTTTGTGTTTCCTAATTAAGTCTACGTTACGTCAGGTCATTTATCACGGGGGTTGTGTCAGCATCATTTATTGTGTTGACGATTACCACGGTGATGTGTGTGCCTACCTCTGACATGACCCACTCAGTTGTTAACAGCGACGTGTAACTATTTCATGCACACATACTCTCAATAGCTGCAATCATTCATAGATGTTTACGACATTTGAATACTTACTGCAACAATGCATCATGTTTAAACTTTATTTGTTTTACAACGATTACGAAACAAGTTATACAACTTATATTAATCATGCTCGTTGGCACTGATGTTAGCGTTCGGATGGTCTTCGTGTGGGCGGAAACCGGAGTGCCCGGAGGAAACCCATCTGTCTGACTTGGTGACCCCATGACCATCTAACATGCCGACGCCGGGTATCGAACCCGGGTCGTAGCGGTGAGAGGCGAATGTGTTAACACTGCGCCAGCCAGACAACCTTAACGCTGTTGAAAGCTTCTATTGGTTTTGTCACAAAACGTGTAAAGGACGTTTTACATACAATAGCTTGTTACCAATGGTTACTTATGTATTAACTGCAGCTTGAAAACTCGAACAAATCAACGTTGAACAGAAGGCAAAACGATGAACCAAAGCGTCTATTTTATGTAGAGCAGTACTGCTGTGAACATATATTTGAGCCGCGGATAAACAAATGGATAGAAATGCATTTTAACCGGACACAAACTATATTTCACGCGCACATACCATATATTTCTACCGAAGTTAAACTATTTTATGCGCGGTTGATTAATAGTGAAAAGGATGGTCAATCATACACGCATACTGCAAATGTGCGACCTTCTAAAAGCGACATCAAGGAAACCACTCTTGTAAACACCGTGTTGCTCAACGTGGTGCCGGTTCTGTATTCTGTGAATGAAATGTCTAAACGGTCAGAGACAACGTAGTACATACGAAGCAACTCATGTAGCACGTGCACTTTGTTTAAACAATGATATCCTTTGAGTTCATTTAAAGACACTGACCGCTGTAAATGTCAACACACTAGACAGAATGATTAGCTGCACATGTTGTCGGTGATGTTGATTGATTTGATGGAGTTAGGTCCCTTGGTTTGTCAATTCATGTAGTTTCAAACTTTACTTCCTGAAACAAGTGCATTCAGATTCCTTCTAAAAAGCAATGGTTATATGAACCCCACACTGCACGTACTAACTTTTTATCTAATGATATATTGGTACCCGATTGAACAGCTGGGTGGAATTTGAGGTTTTATCGAAATTGGATTCACATAATGTTTTTGAGTGCAAAACCCTGCTAAGCTATGACACATATGAACACCAATTTGATGAGTTTAAATCAGATTTGCCGAAAAAAAGGTCATTAAGATTATCATTGACGATCATGTACTTGATATACCATGTTTTACTCCACTTAATTTGTAAGCTATGTACGCTGATGTATTTGTACTAATCTTTTGTCAATCATTGTTAAAAAAATCCCACGCAGACTGTCGAATGATTAGTTTATAATTCGGAAATTCGTTGTTTTATAATCTGAATATCTCATTGAAGTTGAATATCATTTTTTTGCAAAACACACGACCAACCAAGTACAATTAAAGGGTGGAGATTGTATCGACATGTTTAAGATTTTAATTCTGAGCTGTTTTATGAATTAGTCTAGAATTGTTAACTTTGCTGCATCTATAATCACTGGGCGGGAATATATTATGCTAGACATCGATCAGAAATGCATCGTGTGCACTATTATGTTAATTATGACCATGATGACACGTACTACTAACATGCTGGGTTATGTAATGTTCAACGAGTAATCAAGACTAATACAAGTTAGATGAGCCCAATAATTAGCAGGCTACATGTGTACATAGTTGTCTATGATGGATCTGTGTTATCTGCCTTGTTAACGTAAGGACACGTTGTCTAATCTGAAAGACTCTCCGACAACACTTAGACACATGGTTCGCGTCGAGAGTACTAGTACAGATTGAGTTTATTCGATATATGATTAATCGACATTATTTTGACTACCTCAATGTAATCACTGCATATAACAGTTGTTTGTACTTTGTGTATGCTTTGAAGATAACACGTGAATTATAAAAAAGGTGAATAATAAAAGTATGACATTGGATTAATTAATTTTAAGTGCGCATATTTGATTGTTAATGTCATAGTTCTTACACTTTTGTTGTCAATTTCAATGTTTTCTTTTAAACCCAATTTTCTGTAATTTCAACGGAATAAATAAATGTAACTACGTATAATGCAAATAACGTCATAAGAACTCTGGCGTCGCTTGTTATTTGATCGAACTTAAATTTCGAAATAAGTTACGCGCAAACAACACATGTTGACTACAGTGCACGAACTCAAGGGAAAGGCGAAACATGTTCATATGCTACACATTCAAGACGGCGAAAGGCAATGAATGGTGTTGTAGTATGAATACTGTGTACATAAAGCCACATAAGTTTAAACGTGATTAACAAATTGTGTTTACTTACACCAGTGTACACACTTATATCAGCTCACGGTTCATGTCCCTATTTTAGTTGGCCTGTGAGCTGTACTTAGTGTAGGGTGTAGGAGAATATAAAACAACATTACTGTTAATAACCTTTCAATTAAACTTAAAATGAAACAGAAAATAGAATTGGACCCAGAATGTATGTAAAGAGTGATTATGCTATTAATCCGTTCATTTATTTATTTAGAAATAATTTGAGAACATCGATTATTAGTTGAGCGTAATTGATTTCATTAGCACAAATATAATTAATTATTAAAACAAATCGATGTGGACACTTTAACCTGTCACATACATTGAGTTAAAATATTACAATAACAATAAATTGCAAATTTCCGTTAAGTATATTAAAATAAATAAATTTGTTCGAAAACAAACGATTCTTTTAGATTTCTGTGTATATACGTGTTATGTATATACATGTTTACTAGTGTCACATACAAATAGTTACAACAGTGTTTATGAAACAAATTGTGTAACAAGATGAGCTACATATGTCTTTCTTTAAACAACAGTATAACCAAGACTGTTTGGTAAGTTATTAACCTTAGTTTAACACACATAACACTACACGTAAACTAAATAAAAGATAATGCTAATCTAATATGAAACACATTGTCGCTGGTCACTTCCTTTATGGTGAATCATACACTCTTGATGGATTTAGAACTATGCTCAAGCGATCTTTAATATTTACATATTGTATTGTCCAAATATATATTTTACATTGAAATATGACATGTAAACAGAATACATGGCAACATGGTCGATCTACAAATTCTCAAACTTAGTTACAGCCCTCCGCTCACAAGAGATCAAAGGGAAGTATTTACAATTTCAAAGCTTGCTTAAGATTCTAAAAAAACGTTACTCAAGCTGTTGATAAGATACATGTCGTTAACGTTGTTGAACGATTTACGCAGCAGTTTGAATTAGCACCCTCCTTCAATCTAAATCAAGATACATTCTTCAGACGTAAATCTTGCTAAGGGAGTTATCGAAATTGTCATATTTCGTCATGAACCACACCATTAAACACTATCACATGTTTCTCATGATTTAATACACATCCTCATGATTTAGTAATGCTACAAATCCAAGGAGTAATTGATTGCGGTATATATTTCAAATTATATCCATCATTGACAATAACTTGTATGTTGTGACATAGATGACAATATTTATTATATTGTTTAAAGTTGGTTAATATTGTTTCACAATAAAGAAAAGAAAACATAAACTGCAAGACTGTGAGGTTGCAAAACTTTCTTTTAATGTTGGACAGATAATTCTAGAAGATTTAGTGGACCAATCATAGTTGATACATGTAGGATGGTAATGAATATACAGATGACTGCATGCACGGCGATGTGGGACACAATCAAACAACTCATGTCTGTACGGAAAAGGTTAACTGAGTCTAGTAGTAAGTGTTGGCTGTAAGAATAAGACTTACAGCTGTTGCCTTTTTACTTCGTATTTTGTTGAAGAAACCTTTTTAAAAATATATAAGTATTCACCAACAAATACATATTGAATGACCTATCTACATATTATTCAATTAAACTATCGGTCTGATTGCTAGCAAATTCTAGAAGAATGCAGACTTTGAATATATATTTATATATAATAGGACAAAGCTAAACACGACACAAACCATAATGTTATTCTGAAGACTGGCAGTAAAACGTCAATCCGTGTCATATTATTTCTAATCGTAAATTTTACAAATAACCAACAAAAACAAAACCAAAACACCCACACATTTGAACATTATTTAAAAAATAACAAGCATATTTTTGAAATGTGATGTTATGTCCGATTGCATAATTATGAAAACTGGATAGAACTGGTTTGACAATTTTAAACAATACAAATTTAATGTATTCAAAAATGTTGAGCATGTCGTGTGAATATATTCTAGTTCTAGGCATTTTTCGATTCGTCAGTATTGCTTGTCAGCACCAAGAGTTATCACGATATCAGTTAAGACTTGGAAATGACACGGAAGCCTAAAGCATGTGTGCATAATTTAGCCGCCAATCTGTACTCGTCCTACACGTACTTGTTCCGTCCAATGTTGACTACATGTCTATGATGGTCTATCTCACATACGAATTGCAAATGTTGTATGTAGTACGTATCGCCACCACTTCCCTATGTTTTATGACCTGCTTCTACAGCTGTCTTTGACCTAACGTGGAATACAAACGTGGTTCCTGATCAGCTGTCACAACTGTCAAATGTCTCTCGCTGAGAAATTGTTGACACTAGAAATTCATTATAATTATGCCGTTTTAATACGTATTATTAAATGTTTTACCAAATTATTGAAGAACGATTATTTCAGACCGATGTCATGGAAATGCTTTGTCATGACGTTGTAAACGGCTCCGCCATAATAATACGCGTTTTTATTAGAATTCAAATTCATTTTCGGCTGCGTTGCTCATGGTTTAAGATACATTTTGACAGTAATTGCAATTAATAGACGGCTAAACAAGATTATGGTTCATGATTAGCCTATTAGAATAGCGATACGGTTTATGTTCTCGTAAAACTCTCAAAATATGAATGGCAGCTATAAAATTATCTTATTTATTGCGATATTCTTATTGTTAGATCTAAACCATTTGGATCCGTATTGACGTTAACTGTTTGTAGACACTTCCGTCATACCGTCATCTGCATATACCAGCCCCTAATACTTCTTTCGGGCGTAAAACATTCCTGTGAAAATATGTTTTAAATAATGTTCAAGGGCGTTGTCTTTGGCATGCGCAATACGACGCTACTGACATGAATACAACATCTCCTGATATGTCATAGTGTTGGGTACATCATATCACACTGGAAGCACGATCAGTAGTTTACCGGTTATAGGCAGTTTATATTTCGTTATTTCATACAAAAAATCAATAGTTCAATACTTATATCGAGTTTACAAAGCATTTCTTTTAATTAAATTATTCAGCAGTGTTCGAGTATTTTAACATAATTAAAAGCTTTGAGAGTATCAACATTTTTCCTGAACTTAATTGATCTATATTTGTCTGCATATTTCAAAGCTAACTGCAGATTCAAGTAGTATAAGAACGTAAACTTCGTCAACACGTTCTAGAAATTGTTACTGTGTTTGTTCTATGGCAAACGCATGTGTATATGTTTCAGCGTTAGGTTTGGTTTCCATCTTAATAGACAGTCCAATCCCTTCCTTCAGAATTGCTGAACTGCATTTTAACATTTTAGAATGATTAACATTTGAGAACTCTAGTTTAATCTTTAAAGATCACCAATTAACCCTGGTTAGCATTGTGCCTCAGAGAAAGGTTAGTTATAGCATGTATACAGTAACAACCTTGCGTCGACTGCTTTGATCAACACACTAGTTAGTATAAATCCAGTAACAAGGTAAACGAACCTTTATCAACTAGCTGATCGCTAAAAACGCGACCAATTGTTAACACAATTATTGCCAAGTCAAACAATTTTGTGACATATATATTGTCATAGATTGTATGTTAATTGAAACAATACAACTTGTTTGACATGTGATTGTGGGTAATTCCTTCCCTTTCAGACTTCAACTGCCAAAAAACAGCAATTTACTGATACAACACACGCTTCTGAGTTATAGTGTTAACTGGTACGAAAATCATCGGATAACGTTAATAACTATGTTTACGATAGAACTACTATGTAGTATAACTCAGCGGGCACAATACTGTTTCTAGTACAGAACATAACGCCAAAATAAGCCTTTTATATTTCTCACAACATTTCCTTTTCAAAGTTAAAACATTATAGTAAGTTAAGCATACATGGATTGGTGGTGAAGAAGATGGCGTAATTTCTTTTGTAAAACGTGAACGAGTATAAAAAGGTACTTTCGATAGCAAACTGGTACTCCTATAGTCTTGAGTTGTTGCTGTAAGTATAGCCCATTTACCAGTCTATATATATAGTCGGGGTTATCAGTCTTACTTTGCTTAAACTATGGTTAAAAAAATAATATTTTTCACAATTCTAATAAAGTTGAAACCTGAACGTAACTCATATTTCCTTTTGCACCTTGCATTCGTCATTCATTGTTTATCAAGGGATATCAATATATTCACATCATTAACATTTCTAACAAACCAAGCATCATACAATACGAAATCACATATGTTTTAATAAAGAACAAACACACGTATGTTGAGGATTGGGTTCAATGTCATTGGTCAGAATGATACATACCTTTCAAAAAATAATTTCATTCTCTGTAAAAACAAATTCAACCCAATATTAAATAATATTAAAATTTTAACCCTTAAAAGTTTAATCTACCAAGTTCTAAATTATTGTTTTGGAGTTGTTCTCCTCACTACCACTAATCTTCACCAAATTGCAACATAAGATTGTGAAAGAAAACCGTACTCGATTGACAACTAATTTGTCAAGAAATTCTAGTCTATGTTTAACGATCACATTTTTAATCTAAACACATACTTAATTCTCCGTTTATTAAAAACAGTTCAATGCTTGTTCAACTAAAATAATTTGTGCTTCTGAGAACGAACAACCTTAAGAAAAAACAACTCCTGAATAAGTAATATTCTTGACAAACATGATACCTTGCCAATTTTAAAGCAGGGCTTTTCTGCTTAAAGTATCTCGTCAAGTGCAAACCTCGAACCACTAGACTGATTGCCCTTGGTTCGTATATTCTTGATGCGGATATTACAGGGAGACTGCTTACACATGTGAATAGTTGTGACGCCAAAGGAAATAAATGTTGATACAGCAGGCCTCCCACTTCTGACAAGCTACAGTACAAGTTGCCCAATTTGATTTATGAACTTCTCAAACAACCTTTATAAACTGAATTCATGTTCCTCCATATAACATCGGGTTGCAGTGTGCACCTTATTTATTGAATTCTGACAACAGTTTTGAAAGCGCTAACAACAGGCCATTGTGGAAGTTTATAGGAACTCCTTTTGGCAGGGCCCTTTTCATGTCATGTCACTGGTCATTATGTCAAAATGAAATGTCTCAATAATGAAAATGTAGGATGACTGCCCTCATAAGTTAATGTCATAGCATAGAATTGAGAACAACCTTTGAGAATGTTGATGATCTTACCTAACAAGCTTGTCAAACACCTCCCCAAATAGCCCTTTATCACTTGGAGTCATTTGATTCAAGAAAGATTCATCCCTAACGTTTCCTCTGATGGTATTTCAGTCGTAACGCGTCTACGTGGATATATTGTTGATTTGTTATACATCTAAGACATCAGGAATAATTAATGCAATGATTTGTTTCTTCATCGCTTTGATCTATTACCAGACACTCAATTATATCACCGTTTGACTGTCAATATGCAATATGACATGTCTCAAATTAATTGGAAGCTTAATTTTACTGGCATACTAATGATCCAACCAAATGATTGCGTTTTCGGTAGCAAAAAAGTCAGTTTTATACCACAAGTTCGAGAAGACGGATGTGCTTGTTGTAACGCTAAATTATTTATTCAAGCATTAATTAGCGCTTAAATTGATTAAATTTCACAAACGGACTATTAACATCTGAATAGCCGCTCTCGACAACGACTACAAGTAATTTATTTAATTGTATCGGAGCTTATAAACTGTACGTTTGGTTCACTCAGTCGATACATAATCTGAGCTAGGTGGGGCAACACGAGAGACACAAACATGAAAACAGCAATTGTGTTAATGCTTGTAGCTGCTGTGGCAGTTTATGGCCAAGTCCATATCCAGAAGATGTTCGAGTTCGAAGATGCTTTACCCGAACTAAGTGGTGCTTGGCAATGGCGATCGGGAGCCTCGAATGGAAAAACTCTACGTATAGTGGACACGAAAGGACTTTCAGAGGTACGGATGACATTGTGCGTGCAGCCATACAGAGGACCAGAGAATGTGACGGTCTCCATTGACAACATCCGATATTCCAACGATGGTCCGGTAGACACTATTTTCCTTAAGATCAACAATCTACACTTCATTAATTTCACCACCGCAGAAAAATGGCGTTCCGGTCTTGAATGGAACGTGTTCAAAGAGACCGGACCTTTGGGACCAGGTTTGAATTTAGGGGCTGGACAATACGTGTTATCTGTGCTACCCAAGACGGACGCATACGGGATCGAGTTAGACTACATAAGATTCAACATCAACAACCAAAATCCAACAACCAATTTTGTATGTGATTCACAAGTATATTTTAGATCATTGGTATAACTGTAAACATTGTTGTAATCATTTGATTATTGTGTCTGCAACGCGTGTATGTGTAAATCTGCGTTCTCAGTTTGAAAACGCTTTTCGTATGCTGTTTCCTGAATGTTTTTCATAATAATCAGGTATTTTATCGTTATTTATTTTACTAGTTAGGTGAAAGATGCTTCGAATGTCTGCTTCTAATTAAATAGGATTTTGGAGTGTTATACATGTTCATAGATAGTATTTCACCATTTGATGCTAGCTACAAATAATTCGAAATCAAACGCTTTAACACAAGATTTTTATTCGACATGAACATGAGATTTAAATGTATAGACTTAGATTTGTGGATGTCTTTCTTAATAAACCGTTTAAATCGCTTAGCTAATAATATATTCTGGACACAAATGGCACAAAGTCGATAACATATTTTCTTTTTGTATGTTTCTTTTTATAAGTGGCAGTTGCAGTATGTTCATTGGGCGCGCTATAGTTGGCTTTTGTTTGTGAACACAGTCTGTGTGCGTGCATTGATGCATAATAAAGTTATCACTGTTTAAACAAAGTTTGTTTACCTTTTTTGTTTACGGCATATATGACTATTTGAGTGTACGGTAACCGCTAAACCATGAGCCATACACATAAGAAACATATCAACACAAAGCATGTCATCTTCAATGGTGTTTGAACAATTGAGAATATCAGTCACAACCGTGGTTTGGTTACGGAGATTACGCTGTATGAACACTGTGGGTGTCAGTATTCCTCCATATTCTTATACAAACCTGTACATCCATAACACAGGCATACACATAACAAACACTCATACATACATACTGCATGACTAATTTATTTATATTTCATGAATTAGTGTAAGCATTATGACTGAATTTCATGTTTTACCTTTCGGTACATGTACTCATCTCCGACGTCGTCACCGTACGCTCACCAGTGTTAATTATTTGGATATTGACCTAGGTGACCCAAGTAGCTATGTCTCAGAAGGTTCACTTATGGTTTGACAACGTTTGAATATAATGACATACCATTGATGACGACATGAATGCTAATGAATAACCTACTAGAAAGATGACCAACATTTCAAATATCAGAGGTGAACGACTGTGTGAAAACCATGTCACTTTGTCCGGAACATTGATGTCTACAGTAACCCATTGAACCACGCAACACTTTGAGTAGAACACACACCATTCATCAACGTGGTCGATCAAATAAGAATAACACAAAAGCATTTCATAACAAACAGAAACTAGAGTAGAATCACGTTAAGATGTAAACGATTCTTTCAAACATTCATGACAAAGACAATGCCCCATTTAATACAAATCAATCACCCATTTAGACAAGGGCTGATCACCGAAAGAACTACATACTATCTAGAACACCAGTGGGAAACAAGTCATGCAATGATTATACACAACGGCGTAGAACATGTAATGTATTTCAAATGAAGCATATTATTCATCTCGTTGGTTGTAGTAAACATATTTAAATAACGTGCGTGGGTTATGTTATACTATGGACACTGTGAGAATGAAAACACTATACTTATTACGTATAACACCATTACACCAGCACTTGTACTTTAACAAATAAGTTAAAAAATCGTATTAAGAATGTATTAGAACACGGAAAAGATGTATTCATGATTCGAAACCGGTCATCATCCAATACATCGAAAGTTATCAATACAAATCAACTAAATATTGAGTGATAATATGTAAACTGGATCCATACCAGGACACATTGAAAACTTATAAACTTATAAAGTTGTTTATGTACAACGCAAACTACAATGTACGTAGATATCTTTTCCAAGATTACAACTGCGTTTTCAGTAAACTTTTAATATGTATTTGAATAGGTGAACATTTTAAGATACGTCCACGTGTATCAAATCATCAACGTGTTGTATATACGTATGTGGATCGATTTCTTCTCATTAGATAACCAAACATCAGAAGAAGACGTAAGTACATAAATCAAAAGTATAAATAAATACATTAAAGTACATACACTGGAGCCTAAACACAAACTAATGACCGCTTCCCTTAACTCTTTTGTCGTGGGAGTCTGAGGATGTCACCGGTTCCACTGTAGATTCAAAGTTTACCTGAGAATAATGATCACAAGATACATCAACGTACTATAGACATATCACAGACAGGTCATCCTTTGGCAAACACAACACATGACATTAAACAAAGGTTACACTCTTAACACGAAAAGATCAAAACACCTTTTTACATTCGGTAGAACTGAATTGCATTCATTGTTATATTTTTAATTGACATTTAAACTGAAACATAATGCGATACCGTTAAACAGCTATACCATACGAGACTTGTTTGAAGTGCGAACTAGAAGCATGTGCATGTTTATTATTGACGATCTTAGCGTTAGACACTAGTTCACTATAGCAGCTTGTCGGACAATTTAAACCAAAACTTAATATAACATAATGCTATACCTTACATGAATGTGATCCTTGTGTTTGTATACAATCTGCTAGATGTTACAAATTGATCGTAGTAAGTAAGCTAATGGCTTAGAGGTCCCTTATAGTATAGTGTCAGCTGTAAGCGGTCCCTTATAGTATCGTGTCATCTGTAAGCGGTCCCTTATAGTACTGTGTCAGATGTGAGCGGTCCCTTATAGTATCGTGTCAGCTGTAAGCGGTCCCTTATAGTATCTTGTCAGCTGTGAGCGGTCCCTTATAGTATATTGTCAGCTGTGAGCGGTCCCTTATAGTATCGTGTCAGCTGTGAGCGGTCCCTTATAGTATCGTGCCAGCTGTGAACGGTCCCTTATAGTATCGTGTCATCTGTAAGCGGTCCCTTATAGTATCTTGTCAGCTGTGAGCGGTCCCTTATAGTATCGTGTCATCTGTAAGCGGTCCCTTATAGTATCTTGTCAGCTGTGAGCGGTCCCTTATAGTA
>ENA-OREC01000949-OREC01000949.1-marine-metagenome-genome-assembly--contig:-NODE-949-length-13378-cov-14.286745_pt1 | contig 13378 bp, 11 predicted proteins | sample MGYA00248626_ERZ508543 | MGnify/ENA primary metagenome ERZ508543 (study PRJEB26211, sample SAMN05518279) | marine metagenome | isolation source: Puget Sound, Washington, USA | host: Bankia setacea... | reverse complement strand
TGTAGAGTCTCCCTAAAGCGATGTAGAGTCTCCCTAAAGCGCTGTAGAGTCTCCCTAAAGCGATGTAGAGTCTCCCTTAAGCGCTGTAGAGTCTCCCTAAAGCGATGTAGAGTCTCCCTAAAGCGATGTAGAGTCTCCCTAAAGCGATGTAGAGTCTCCCTAGAGCGATGTAGAGTCTCCCTAAAGCGATGTAGAGTCTGTTTTAGGTATTGTAGAGTCTCTTAGGCATTGTAAATTCTTTCTAAGGCAATACAGATTCTCTCTTATGTATTGAATTGTCTCTCTACGGCATTGTAGTCTCTCTTATGTATTGTAGAGTCTCTCTACGGCATTGTAGTCTCTCTTATGTATTGTAGAGTCTCTCTACAGCATTGTAGTCTCTCTTATGTATTGTAGAGTCTCTCTACGACATTGTAGATTCTCCCTAAGCCATTGTAGTATTTTAAGGCAGTTTAGAGTCTCTCTAAGACATTGCACTGTCTCTATAAATCAGTGTAGAGTCTGTTTAGAGTTGTTCTAGAGTCTATTTAAGGCATTCAAGAGTCTCTCTAATGTATTGATAAGTCTCTCTACAGTCTGTTTAGGTAGAGTAGTCTCTATAAGGCATTGTAAATTCTCTCTAAGTCATAATACAGTCTCTTTAAAGCATTGGCATTCATCTCTTAGGCTTTGTAGTGTTTCTATAAGGCACTGTAGAGTCTCTCTAATGTATTGTAGAGTCTCTCAAAGGTCTTGGTTTGTCTCTCTAAGGTACTATAGGTACTGTAGAGTATCTCTCAGGTGCTGTAGTCTTTCTTATTTGTTATATAGTCTCTCTAATGTATGCGAGTCTGTCTAAAGTTGTTTTAGTGTCTCTCTAAGATGTGGTAGTGTGTCTAAGGTATTCAAATGGATCTCAGTTAATTCAATACTCAGCTGCTTGAGCCTGTTTAAAATATGTTTGAGACCAGCAAGGTTAAAAGTGTTGGGTCTGCACAAGTATTGGTAGCTTTTATCTTACTTATATATGTGACTTGTTCAGAGAGGGCTAGATGATAGGTTCTGTCAGCTACAATTGTTCTCTCTCTTGCTCTTGCACCTTGTAGTCACGTTACCTATTGTATAGAGACATCAGGGAGGTCATATGATACTTGTGTTGTATTTCTTGTGTTATTATGTCACCACCACTAAACTGTGGCACAATCACCAATTCCAAGACACAAGACCAAGTATTGCTGGGTTGACACTGGTTACTGCACTTAATTTATTATAGTCTAAAGGTTTTGAAAGTCATGTTTACTGAATGATGTTTGGCACTGGCTAATATTGATCTCAGAAACCTCATCACAAAAATTCCATGCTCTTTTTCCCTATTTCTGCAGAAGGTAGAAACAATGTCACACTCAGTTGTTCACTTACGTTTTCTGGTCCAATTTCTACAACTTATTCACGAGCAGGGTTCCTCATCAAATAAAGTTGTTTGTATTGTGCCATTGTTTGGCAAAAAGAGAATTTCGGAGAAGATATATAAGAATTGCTTGCTACCAGGCCTCCATCCAGGACCCACACGACAACAAACCAGAGGATGGGTGGATGGCGACTCAACACCCGGGATTGGACACAGGGGCTGTGCAAAATATTAAAAAAAAAATATAAGTTGGAGAGTTAAAAGAATTTAACCAATGATCTCAGTATCCTTTAAAACATGCCAAAGGACACCATGACCATTCAAATCGACCTAAGGAAATCTCTTCTGGAACCAAAGACGTTTTTTACATACATAATGGCAGCCATCTTAAAAAGTGGGCGCCATCTGCAAGTTGGATTTTTTAATGGCCACAGAACTGTGAAAAATGATACCAGCTGCTTTTAAACATTCAAAACAACACCAAGATGATTCAAATCGGCCAACTGAATTCACTGCTGGGACTAAAATTGAATTTTACATGAAGATCTGTGGCCATCTTGAAAAGTGGGCGCCATATTGGAATTTTAAATGGCTACATAACAATAAGACATCATTCCAGCAGCCTTTTAAAACATGCAAAAAGATACCAAGATCCTTTAAATCGGCCAACTGAGTTCAATTATGTAACTAAAACCCAGTTTGACATACGGAACAGTGTTTGACACTAATTTTTCGAGGAATCCAAATGAAAATTAAGGAGACCGAAATTTAAAACATTAACAGTCATGCACATGCACATGTGTATTTAAATCCGTTTTTTGGGAGAAGTTAAGGCTTGTATGCTTTAAGAAATCGTTACATATGCAGTTATACCTGTTTATATGTTGTGTTCCACGGGCCACACGATTGAAGTGATCAAGTTTGTATCTAAATACTTAATAAGTTTCAAAATCGATTTAAAACTCGTTTTTACGACTAAAAAACGCAATGCAACGTAAACAAAACATTGCGATTGAGTAGTGGTATTTAATAAGCTTCTGTCGGGCTTATACATCATCGTTTATACCATGAAATATGAACTTATCGTTAAGCCTACATGCGCATTGTTGTGGACAAAAATGACATTATGACCATGTGACAAAAAAAATTCTCTCTAATATTGTAGATGAAGGTGTTATGAATCATTTGATACCAAATAAACAATGTATGCTTTTGTTTTTATCATTCAATTCCTATATTTGTTTTCCCTACCCTCATTCCTAAAATATATTTTTTTAACTTAAGTGTACATTTTTAAAATAGAAAAAAAAATCATTAAGCTACATGCACTAATGTATAGATACATATCTCCCATTATATATAGGTGTTGTTTTGTCACCCTTTCTGGTACACCCACGTCCATTTTCCTGTACCTGGCTCAAGGCCTAGATGATTGAGCATAATATGTGCAAAATGAACATCTATACTTACTATGATGTGTTAATTTGAGATGATACATTGTTTCAGCCAAGGAATTAAAGGTGTTTGTGGATCTAGCTATGATGTCTGCAGGAGATGAACCAATGAACATTGCCAAAGTACAGTGTCTTCACTCCTCAGTGATTGGTTATGCACCATTGATCTTTGATCTTCCCCAAAGTTGCGGTTATCAGGAAATACTTGAGAGGTGTAAAGTAGTTTGGAGGGAGCTTGATGCAAATGACAAGTTACCAAAGCAGTTGGTGAGTTTTGTCATGAAATGTGAAATCTATACTAAAATCTAGAAGGCCTCATGAGTTTGTGAATAAAAAATCCAATTTTGACTGGACAATATTGCAGTTTTATCCATTTTAGCCATCAATTTACTATGAACTGAAGAAAATGCTGTATGAAAGATAACATCACTATTGGGTTTCTAATTGAAAGTCTATAAGAATACTGATAACTACTGCAATGTAGTTATATATTGACATTAAACAGCTACTTAACACTACTTTAAACCTTAAACATTTTTGACAGTAAAGTGTGTTTTGCTATTTTGGTAGTTGTCATACAATTTTGTTGTGGTTTATACTTTAGACTGATACCAATAGTGAGCTGAAATGGCTTCAAGAAATAAAAAAAGCCCATGGATCCGTAGCAGTGACTTCCCTTATGCAGGCAGAAGCCATAAATGATGATGGAATCTACACAATATGCAAATCTGCATGGAATGCACCCGGCCAGGCAAAGGTTCAGTTGATACAATCACAGCCTTTAAGGAAGTTTTCAGTACTGTAGTGTGTGTCATCTCTTTGTCTGCCATACACCTTGTAGACCTCATGACAAATGAGTACATACCAGAAATTGCACACACTACATTAAATGAAGGTTACAGTTTTTAGGCCTAAATTTCAGATTTGAACTTATTTTCTATTTTTGTTTCAGGCAACAATGTCTTGATACATGTTTTGTAATTAACATAGTTATTACTATGCTTCCTTTCATATATAAACCTTGCTTTAATAGAGATAAACTGTGTTGTAAATTTGCCAACAAACTGGTACTGGTCTACTTGAGCAAAAAATTGATATCAACAACAAATCCACCCTTATTGGTACCCAGGTGTACCACAGTGCCCCCTCCTAGAATTCAGAAGCTATAAAAAGCTTCACTGCACTAAAAGGTATTTATGTACCAATATATAATATATTGGTACATAAATACCTTTTAGTGCAGTGAAGCTTTTTGGGGTAGTATAATTACTCTTCAAACTGTTGCTATTTTTTCAGTGGTAAAACTGACATAACATAACGTAGTTTACATATCACCATTTCATTTTTAGACAATCAAAGATGTTGTAAAGTTGACAGTACCTAAAGCCACTGATAGACAACAGAAAAAGTACTCTTATAGCCATCTTCAAGACCTTCAGAGCCGCTTGATGTTGGTAGCAGGAAAATCTGACTCTGGAAAAGTGAATGTAGAAAGATTCACCATGGTAACTCAATGTTTTATATGTTCTTTTTATAACCCCTGCTCAACTATTTGGGGTGTATGTGGAAATCAACCTGTCTGTCCATATGTCTCATAAACGCAATTCATTTTTAATGGATGAATCGACTAATGAAGCTTTACACAGTTGCAGTTTACACGTTGAGGAGAATAATCCAGATCAAAACTTTTTCAAGGGAGATAATAAATAGTACTGGATGGGTGTATCCTTTTTGTGGTTTGACTGACAGCTTAGTTTGTATAAGTTCATATTGGAAATTTCTTATCGAGCATAAATACATGTATTTTGACTTACTAAATATGTTATGTAGAAAGGCTATATAATGATAGCCCATTGTTTCAAGTATGGAATACTAATAAGTTTCCTACTATACTAAATTAGAAGAAAAATATTAGTTTAATTTTCTTTTTCACAATGTGTCAATGGTTATTTTAAGGTTCATCTTGGCTTTCTGTCCTTACCTCTTAGCTAAAGCTTGTATATTGAGACTTTGCAAAACTTAAGCTTTTCTATCAATCCTAGAAAAGCTTGTCATTTACTAGGCAATTAATTTCAAATTTCATCTTATATTTCAGATACTAGATGGCGTTTTTAGAATCAGCAATGTTCTTCTCAAACTATGTTCAGCTGGTTGCATTCTGTTTAATAATTGGAAAGCAACATTTTTCTGCACACAAGATGATCAAAGACATGTTTGTGCAACTCTAGAATTCAGTGCTGGAAGTGACATTCCTAAATTGAAGGTATTATTAATAGTTTTCATTGTAGTCTATTATCTGTTTATGTATCTCAATTGTAATTCTTCATGCTTTCTTAAGGGAGTTTCCTGTTGGTATTTTGTCCTTTAATGATATTAACATAATTGCAACATCTTTTTTCAACATCTTTTTTTCAACCCTTATTGTCAAGACTAGTTCAACACAATCACATCTATTGGAAAAGACAAAATCTATGAATGTTTTACCACAACTCATTCATTTGGACAGACTCATCCATTGTTACTTTGTTGTTGTATAGGGGCGTAAACATGCCGAGGAACCTGTAGAAAAAATCATCACAGAGGTGGCAAGATTTATGGAGTCATGTTTGGAGGAATGGCTTGAACACATCAAACAAAAGCGCAAGACTTATATCCACCTAAACTACTTCACTGTAGATCAGCTAGTCATTCTACAACAGGAGCTTGTGAAAATGGGCTCCGAGGATGAGCCATCTAAACATATCTATCCACTGTTGTCAGCAGTGAAAGCAAATTGCAAACCAGGTAGAGTAGAATATTTAAATATTGTCAGTCATATACACATACTTAACATATCTCTATGCTTAAAATGTTGTGACAATGTTTCACCAGATGTTGATTTCATGAGAATAAAACTTCACCTCAATAGTTTTTATCACTCCCAAAACAAACTGAAAGTTAGTTTTAATTGATTCTATAAAAAAATACTTGTTTATACTGTCTCAGAATTGGAAAAACAGATTCTGATTACAACTACATGTACCTTTAAAGTGAGCTGCTCATTCAATGTCACATGTGTTTTGCTGGGATAGAAAGAAGTAACATTTGTTTGTTTGTCCCCCTCAGTTGCAATGACATTTGCATCAATTTTAAATATTTTGTTTTATTTAGAAAGGTGTAATAAGGTCCCATATAACGAAATTTATGCATACAGTTCTTTTAATAAGCAGGCAGATAAAATTATCATGTGCGTTTGTATGTTGTCCAATATTTGTAAGAGATACTATTAAATTATTGATATATTAATTTGAACTTATCTATGACTTTGCTTGTGACTTCAACCTTATTTACCTGTACTTGCCATAGAGGATATCATAGCAGCAATGACAACAGCAAAGACTGAACTTGAAGGTAGAACTGAGGAAGAAAGTGTCTCAGAGAATGAATCTGACAAAGATACAGAACCAACTTTGAGTGAAGACACAAAACAACAGAAGTTTATCCAGATGGTCATGGACTGTGGTTATAGTGAAGCACTTGCAACAAGAGCTTGTCACAATGCATCGTCAGAGGACATAGAAAACGAAGAAGTTGCTGAAGGTTTGTTACTTTGTAAATTTCTGTGAGTATTATGATGAAGTGAAAAGAGTATAGCTGAGTTAGATGAACAATAAAACACAATTCTTAATTATATGCTTTCTTAGTGTTAAACAAAAAAGCCTGATAATAAACAAGGCTTGCTCTGATTTTTCTTTAGTCATATAATGACTGGAGGAAACAAATGAGATAATCAACCAAACCATATCAGTATAATTTGTCTTCAAAGCTAGAGTTGTTATACTCTCCATAAATTTACACAGAGGAAACCATCACATTCAATTTTATTTAGTTTAAATAACACAGTACTTTTGTCCTTAGAGAGAAAGTAATTTATTCCCTTTAGGATTAACATGACAATATTAAATCTGAACTATACTTAAATCTAGCTGTATAAGGGTAAGGATCATGTTTCAAAGTTCAAACTTAAGTGTTGTTGTTATTTGAATTTTTTGTTGAAAAGAAATGTTTTAAAAAGCATTAATTATTTACTACAGCAATTGTATGGTGCATGGAACATGATGAGAGTGAGGAAGAAGAGGAACACATGGATGGTGACCAACCAGAAACGACAATAGCTGCTGGAAATGTTCCTGACCTTGATTTTCACGGATGGACCAGTGCAAATGTCTCAATTTCTACTGTGATTTATGAGAACCTCCGACAGTTAAATAAGTAGGATATATTTCGTGTTTATATTTCCCCAACCTGAGTATATCACATTTCATAATAGCAAGATTGAACGATTATTGCTTGCTGCTCTTTGTCATTTTAAATATAGTAAGATCCAAATATAGCTTGACAAGTGCTAGTTTCACTGTTGTACTATGTATTATTTTGCTGAATCAATATTATTAAAAAATAGTTTTTTGGATAAAAGGATAAATATAACTTTAAAATGTTTTTGGTAGTTTCTTTGCCCATCCTATTGCGCATATGTTTAAATGATTCTGTAGCCGCAAAACTCCTGAATTGCTGGTTTGAATCCTACCAGAGGCCTATTTTAATTATTTTTTTGTAATTCTACGCAAAAAAATTAAAACGCAATTTAATAGTTGTTCAAATATGATTAAATTAACTTAGTTATGTATTGTTGGTTGCTATTTTGTTAAATAAATAGCAAGACAGTTTGACTATAGTTATTATAGGCAAATCATTTTGGGTTTTGGGCCTTTTTGCATATATCTATATGGCATCATATTGAATATAAAATAGAATTTAGTATGATGACATATATCTTTTGCTGTTGCAGATTTAACAAAACTATACCTTTCTTTTTAAGAAAAACTTTCTATCAACCATTTTCTTTTCAAATTAAAAAAAAAGTGTACACCTTTGATTAATGTTTTTGGCTCAAAGTCACAAACACATAGACAACAAAACATACATTTATTTTTTCATAAGTCTTGCACATCTTGTTAATACACAACAAATGCAGACATAGGTTTGTTTAGTGTATAGATACAACTTGAGGAATTTGTCAATTTTTATGAAATTGCCAAAAAAAAAGCAAACTTCTTGGTAATGGTGGATGTGCTCAACATCATTTTTCAAAAAAAGGAACACGGTGATCTACTGTTTATTGGCTTGTTAAATTCAGCATTAAATTTCATGCAATGTTTGTAAATAAAAAAATATTCTTTCGAACTTTTTAAAAAAGAAAACATCTTTAAATGGAGTAACTGCGAGCTTATACTTCTGGGTGCAACCAGTTTGTGAATGTTTGGCATCAATGTCTGTTGTTTGCCTTTCATAATTGAAGTGTGCAGTGTATTTGTGAGTAGAGAATTGGAATATTTGTCAAACATTTACACCAGTTTATCAGACTTAAAATGATTATTCACAACAACTAGTACATGTTTGTTTCTGATACTCTGCCTTTATTTTTATTTGTTGTAGTTCTAGCTCATCCAACCATGGAGTTGAACCTTTGAAACGAGACTTACAGGCTTTGTGGAGGTCATTCTTGGATTCAGCTTCTTCCAATATGAAAGACTACCTGAGTATAGGACATCTAGGACTAATATTACGATATCTGGCAGCTAAAGGTATAGCAATTCTCAATTTTATCAATTTATTGAAAAAGGATATCACTGTAAACATACTTCTATCGATCCAGTTACATGTTTGATTTAAGTGTAATAACAGATGAAATATGCAATAAATGTTTTCTTAGATATACACTGTAAGTAGTATATATAACTACTCAGAGCAGGGGTTGAATTTGGCACTTTCTTATCACTAGCCCATAATAGGGACTACCACATTTTGAAATCTATGATCCCTGACCAAATGATACTAGCCTGGGTTTTGAATCATCGACTGACTATTTTAGGGTTGCATCTATAAAACAAAATGGGCTGGAGCATCTTAAAAGAAGGCTACTACTGGCATATCACTTCTAGCCCAATGTTTTTTTTGATGACCATAGGGGCTAAAGACATTGGGCTACACCACTAGTGCTTATATGGACTCCTGCTGTCAAAAAAAAAGTTTTATTTTGAGGAGTTTTCAGATCACCATGTTTTATTTCCTTGTGTAAATAAATTAAAAAAAAAAGTTAAAATAGGATTTAACAAGAATTGAATTTAGTTAGGTGGTATTTCACTGTTACAGTATTTGTCATTGAAAATGTCATGACTATCAAATCTATCTTGTTTGTTTTATAGAAACAAACTTGCCGAAGCGTACATTGTTACCAAGTCTGCAAGAGGGAGAACCAAACCTGTTAATCTGTCCATCAGGTAATCATTCTTGTTGTATAGATATAAGTTGTATATCTTTTAGTATCAAAAACATCCAAGATATCTTATTATTGTACAATAAATGACCTATGTTTTAACATATTTCAAATTAGACAAAGCAGGACAACACTCTAAAATAAGTCAATTCAACTATAGTTAACGTCATACCAACATGGTATCATTCTAGTATCATCGTTGATATTTTCAGCTGAAGTCTTGAACATAACATTGTCCTTGTACATTGCTGATAGAAACCAACCTTTGCCCCAGTCAGACGAGGTTCTTATGTGTACATCAAACACAACAAAGGACGAGGTATGTGATCTTGCATTATTGAATGTAATCGACAGAGTAATACCATTTTACAGGTCTGTTTTGAAGAGAAAGTTAAGTTGTCGATTTAGCTTTATTATTGTCTTTGTTTTTAAAGTTTTCCTTTTAAAATAGGTAATATCAAGTTTTATCCCAAAACAGATTATGTTAATATTGGCTCCATCGGGTGGTGTGGCCTGCCTTACTCTTTATCAGTTGTTGACTGTCTGTTGAATGAGGGTGATCCACATCAAAGTGTTTTATTGTTTCCTTCAGCAAGAAACTTTACCCTTAGTATACTCAGTACTGGTTTGTTTAAGGAATGGTTTCAAGTCCAATTTTCTTTCACAATTCAACAAGTATGAATTAGTATCAACTAATGCACATGCTATTTTCAGTGACATATAAATTTGTACTCACAACCATTATATGACCATGACAATGAATTCTTAAATGTGGGAAAAAAAGGTTAAAAGTTACATTACTGCATTCCGTGTCAATTCTTCCATTTCCTAACTTGGCTGAGTAATTACATTTAACTACATAGGAACACATTATAATTACTGGACATAAAATAAATGAAATACAGGTAGGATTACCTAAATTGACAGCAGCATAACTTCTCATATAATTGCATTAAGGGTTAATATGTTACACTGTTTATATGTAGATAAAACAAATTCTGTTGTATAGTATGTTAGGAAAGAGTTGTGTATTAATGATTGTAAATTGAAATTTATCTAGACTTTTCAAAGAAACAAATTCTAACAGTTATTTTAACTTTTAAGGTGACCATATTTTGGCGTAGAGCGCTCTTCGAAAAGGGTGAGAAGGTCTACTGTCTTGTCAATGCAGATATGCTTAGTTATGATGTGAGTGAGGCAGCAGCACATAGACTTGAGGAATTTATGCAAGATATATATCATGAAAAAGGTACTTTATAGCAAAAGCTTATATGAATGAGGACTTGTGTTGTATGATGTTTCTTTAATTTGCTTTATTCTTAAATGAAGTTACTTTGTAATATTGATATTGTAGTAACTAGCAAAAGTGGCTTCAATGTTGAAATACTTTTGGTCATCAGTGAGAAGATGACATACAATTTTATTGGCTTTATTTTTGTGTGAAATGAGCAAATATAGTAATTACTGGAATGATTTACAGAGAAGAAGTACAGATTGGTGATCATCTGTGGATCAGACAACGAATACAGATCATCTATTGTGTCCAGCTTAGACAAGTATGTGAGACAGTCTTTACCAGTGGTACAGACACAACTACTAGAGTATGTAACAACAAAGCTCCAACGGTCACCCACCATACAGTCAGCAACAAAACCAGCAGCATGTGTGGACTTTGAAAGGTAAGAGTTAGCAGTGTGTTTACTTTCCTTTTTCTGAGTACTTAATACTGAGTAAATTAGATTCTCAAAAAACAAAACTCTTAATGGCTCTTATTTGCATGTCAAAGACTTAGCAAAGTAAAACAAAATGCATAAGATTAATAGTACAATATCACCAAGACTGAGTAAAACCAACTTACTAGATTGTGTATTGAAAAGATTTTCATGGACATAATGAACGCTGGATTTCATTGTAAATAAAGTGTAAATAGTATTTGAAACTACTATTTATTGACGACTTGTTCAACAGTCAATGCCTAAAGTCTGTTGCATTTTAAAGGAAATAAAGATGCTTCAATGCCATCATTTAACTATTTTTAATCTCATTTTAAGGTATTATTCATCAGGGAGCCTGTATCTAGTAGTGTTAAACACATGGTATTGATATATCTTTATAGATCATCAGCCAGGTTGGTTAAATCCAGCAGAGCAGGGGTTGGAAAGACACTGTATGTGAGGAGAAGTGAAGAAAAACTAAGGAAACTCAACAAGAGCACAGCAAACTTAGTAGTTGAACGAGTGTCAATACCACTGCAAGAGAAAGATGTCGACCTAAACGATGTGATAGGAAGGTTTCTGCTCCATGTAACAGATCCACACATTGCAACAACAAGGCTGTTTCACATAAACATTGCACATGAGGTGACTTTGACACTTATCTGGATAGACATATATTGATGACATGTTAAATCTCTTTTTTCATTCATTACACTATAACTAATGACCTATTGGTTAAGGGCTTCTTCCTTCTGAGCAGGTGGTCCAGCTTTCAGCCCTGCCTGAGTTTCAATTTGACATGGCCAGTTAGTAATTGTTTAAGAATGTCTGCCTTTGGAAATTAAAAGTCTGTGTTTAATGATATGAAAGTAGTAAATTCACTATGTCCTAAAATCAGTTTTGTATTTGTAGGTACAGGAAGGCATAGACTATTTTCTGTTCAACTTGTTGATTCTCAACTGTATGATGGACAAACATGGCTATGTATGGAGGAGGTCACCAACTGACTTGTATCTGATAGAGACAATGCCCATAATGGCAGAAACATCAAACCAAAAAGTGAGTATTTCTTGCCACAAAGACTAGTGGTTCACCATAGTATATGTGAATACATGTAATGTGTCTGTGATTAGGAAAACCTAGTTCTACATACAGTACATTGGATTCGCCACACCCTATATAGCATGTCTGTGTTTGCCTTAATTGTTATGAGGCCTTAAAAAGACAACTGAAACATTCTTAGTATTGTAGTGGATCCTGACACAAGATATCACTGAGGTAATATTGTTTTCAGTTGACTGCTGTAATGCTTCCGATGAAAAAAGAACGGAAATATAGTTATAGTAGTGTGCATGCCGGTGCATGGCTGTGTTATTTTAATATGTCCTTATACAGTGGGGGTAGTTTTGGTTCAAGGCCCGTTAGTGAACAAAATCATTACTTTTTCAGACTCCAGAGTTGCACCATGTTCATCCAGTGTTTGATGTTCTCCCAAGCGTCACATGTCGGTCACCACATGAAAGTCTGGAGATATATGCTGGGAGATCACTGCCTGGTACAAGTTGTATTTAGTAATAATTTCCTGGAGGAGAATTTCAACTGTTGTAGAATCATTTAAAGTTATAAAGTGCAGTATTTTACTTATTTATTTTAGTTTTTTTTATCATTTTATTTAGTCTTATTTCACCAGCTTTTATTACACCCATTTACTGTCAATGAAACTAAAGGTTTAGAAAATGTGGTATAGTTTTATGCGAATAATGTTTATATTTTTATCCAACACTGTTGTGGTTGGAATTGCAATATAATAATTAATTTACAAGGCAGTTCAGTGATATGGTACTTTGTCATGGCTTAAGAATATATATTGTAAATTACATGTATGTGATATTGTATGCGACTTTGTGGCGCTCTAATGCACATGAGGTTGCTTTCGACCTTCATGACCTTTGAGTGGGCGGAGTCTTGGTGAAAATATGTATTATTGTGCTCTGTCAATCTACTTTTTTAAAAGAAAAACAAATCCATTACGTCATCAAATTCAGTTTTGTATTTGGGCTAACTGATTTGTAGTCTCAGTTAAATAATCATAGTACAACATGAAAATAGAATTGGACTAGATACGGAATTGAAACCCAGAAATTTTAACCCAGTAGATACCTGCTATCTTCCTAGCGGTTATGAATGGCGATATCAAAAGTTGAAAGTCATTATCTTTGTTGTGTTCCGACCTTGTATGTGCACATGTCTAAGTGTTGCTTCATCAACGTAAAAAAGCAAGCACAAAGAAAGACTCAAATTTGACAGACTGTTCATTAGAGTATTCCTCAGGCTATTAAACTTTCATCAACGTAAAAAAGCAAGCACAAAGAAAGACTCAAATTTGACAGACTGTTCATTAGAGTATTCCTTAGGCTATTAAACTTTCCAAAATCCTGATAATCCTTATTCCACAAGTCCAGTATCCTCCTTTATGATGAATGATCATTCACATCAAATTACCGAT
>ENA-OREC01000948-OREC01000948.1-marine-metagenome-genome-assembly--contig:-NODE-948-length-13381-cov-12.112898_pt1 | contig 13381 bp, 3 predicted proteins | sample MGYA00248626_ERZ508543 | MGnify/ENA primary metagenome ERZ508543 (study PRJEB26211, sample SAMN05518279) | marine metagenome | isolation source: Puget Sound, Washington, USA | host: Bankia setacea... | reverse complement strand
ACCCTCAGTCAGTGCTCCAGATAAGCCGCGTATATTTTCGCCAATACGGACCGTAACGATTTTGATAAATACGCGCCGACTTTTCCCATTACGCGATTGCTTTAAATACTCCACGTACGCACTGTACCGGCATTTACAGGGATGCCAAACTTAGTGGAAAGCTTCTAACACCGTGGCTGCTATGTGTTGTATACATCACAGAGATGCAGTGTATCCTCTTTGTTGGGGCCAAGGTGTCATTATTAGTTCAATTCAGTGCAAACACGGCATAAATCTATAAACTAGTAATCTTGATCTTCTTTTCCATAAGTGATCTTTTCTCTTTGTTTACAAACACACAAATGTTTACTGAGTATTCCTTACAATGTGTATCTCTATTATTTAATCCATAGCATCACATATAAAACATGCTTCATTCTTTCTGTTTTTCGTAAACTGCGATCGTCATATTTTCCCACAAAAAAAGCACGTGGTTGGAAAAACTGAGATTGACATTGCGATCTTACTCAAACTTTGGATATATAGATAACACCACATAACAACGAAGACTTCTTTAATCAGCATTAATTCAGACAACTAAATACATTGTATACGTTTAAAAACTTGTTCTGTCACTGGAGTTTAGTTCTTAAAAATGTTTCTTCACGCCATGTGGAAGAAAAATGGCTCAGATGCAATTTGGAACGATGACTGAAGTATTCTTGACACGGAGACGTCGCAAAAAATAGGTGACATATCGTAATTACGTTGCCGTTTTAGCTATAAAAACAAAGTTCTAAATCAAATTCTAAACCAATTAAAAGTATTTAGATATAAACCTGTTTTCACATCATACTGAGTGTGTTTCACAACTTCATTTTAGTTCTCAACGAGACGATTCTGTTAATGGCGACGTCGCGAAAATAAGTGACACTTCGGTTTACGTTGTCGTTTTTAGCTGTAAAGACAAACTTCTGAATCGTTTTTTAATCTGATTTAAAAGTATTAATTAAGACTGAAAATTGTCTAAAGCAATCAAAATTTGAAGATCTACCTGTATTGGGAAACAAAGACATTTAAGAAACAAACCATTATTGACTTGCTTTTTCATTTATTTCTGTTCTGTTTCACATGTGTACTGTATACATTATAAACCATGATTTTTAAAGCTGTACAGTAAAGTTTAAAAAATATGTTTTAACTTGTGGTACCGATTGAAATCTGCTAGTATTGGTTGAGTCGAGTTTTCATCAGTACTGTACTGGTTGAGTCGAGTTTTCATCAGTACTGTACTGGCTGAGCCGAGTTTTCATCAGTACTGTACTGGTTGAGTCTAGTTTTCATCAGTACTGTACTGGCTGAGCCGAGTTTTCATCAGTACTGTACTGGCTGAGCAGAGTTTTCATCAGTACTGTACTGGTTGAGTCGAGTTTTCATCAGTACTGTACTGGTTGAGTCGAGTTTTCATCAGTACTGTACTGGTTGGCAAACTAATTATCTGGAACACTGCTCAGTGTTAATCCTAATAATTGCTGACCAAATTTTGAATGACTCAGTGTGTTGTTCTGACAAATACAACTGATGTTTATGCAGATTCATAGGTAAACTATACCCATGTATTCTGCTTTAAACATTCATGATAGCATTGTTTGAGATATATATAATTTTGCAGTATATTGGATTAAATTTAAGCCGGATTACAGTATTATGAAATTGGGCGCAGGACTGTTAACTGATGGACGTGCACATGTATACAGCATCATTTCTGCACACAAGGTATCCACACTGGTCCATCAGACGATATATAGAAAACAAAGTCCCATACATAGGTTCTATATCTTTAATTAGTATCAGATCTCATAGTTTTTCATCTCATTTCATTAGTTATTAATAAAATATGTTGAATATAATGGATTAAAAACCATTCTATGTAAGAGACAATGTAATGTTTGACGCTGTACAAAACACACAAGACAAAAATGATTTTTTACCGTTCTACACTATTAAAAATAATGTGTCTGTTAATCTTTATTACATTTATATACACTGATTTAATTACTTATTTGTATAAAAAATGAATATTCACGAGTAATTTACAATTTTTGATGATCATGATGCAAGAGCAAAAAACATGTAAATTGTTTCTCATTGAGACAATAATATATAAAGGAAATCGTCACGGAACTTTCATTTTCAGTCTTGAAAACCGTTAATTAAAATATAGAACAAGACAAAAATGTACTTTTCATCGATAATTAAAATAAAAGTTTAAGTACAAAATAATTCATCACAAAGCAGTTTCTAATATGTCTTATAAAGAAACAAAAACATCCAAGCATGCCTTTGACTAAAAGCTAATGCAATATGAAATGGGGATAAAGGAATTTACAATTTACAATTTAATCGCAACAATTTACATCTAGATAATTATATATTCGGGGGAATTTTGATCAATCGATGAAGCATGGAAAACACACACGGGCTTTCGCAAAACTGGGGACAAACAACAAAAATCTGAATTCAACATATTGCAAAACAACGAACTAAACGAAAACTACACGTTTATGAAAATGAGGGGGGGTGAACTATGCTAATGTACGGGTGAATAATGAGGTCAAGTGACATTTGTCAACAGTTACACGTAAAAAAACATACCCAGATATATCGTATAACACACTTACACATGAAAGGGGCCAGTATACATGACTACGACGAAAAACGTTTAAAATTTGTAAGGAAATACTAGAAAAATAAATTATTGCATACAGCGCCTGATACTATTTTATACAACTCTTTAGTGTGAAATACGGTACAAAATACAATCAGCAAATATACACGAGTTACAATACACACTAAGCCAAGCAATAGACGTATCATCGATTGAACGGAAAACTGTCATAACTTTACATGAACTAAGAAAACCTGTTAGGACGGTTTCCCGCTCAACTCTTGATACTCTGAATAGGAACGGGGCCACAGCAAATGAGATATTGAATACATGAAAAAACTTTTCTGACTGCATTTCAAAAACAATTCAACTTTCTACTTCTCTACGTTTTGTTTCTAATTACATAACAAACCTCGCTTAAATACCAACCCCACTGATAAGACCACCTGTACAAGAAAGACCGCTTCTGAACAGTTCCCCCATAAGGTGGTCTGATTAGTAAGGTATCACATAACACGATCAATGCACGCAATGACTAAACTATGACTAAAATCCTTTATCACAAGAGATACAAAACATTTTCTTTCCAAATCTGTAATAACGTGAAAAGTAACTGTAAGACTGCATTAACTGCTTGCTAATTTCATACTACAGTTAAACCAGTTTTGCAGTTTACCCTCCTCCATATATATCATAGCTCTGTTATTACATAAAACACACTTTTAACTATGCACTTATAACATTGACCAATCACACACTGATTCTAGATACACTTTACACCATTCTCAAAAATTAAGACCGTTTAAACCATCTCATAAAAATGACCGTGTTAAGACCGTCTTACAATCACTACAACATGATTGAGATTTGTTTGCACTTATATTAAATACATAATATGAATCATTAAAGTTGCTCTTTCGTTCCCAATATTAATTTCCTGAAGAAAAAAAAAATGTTCAAAGAAATTAGCATACATATTATATTAAATACTTCTTATGAAGGATACTGTGTTGAGTTACAAAGAAAAAGCAACATAACATTGGTTTTCCTACTTTCAAATTGCTCCCAAGAACTAAATTTGTTTAAGACTCACTCATTAAATATTATTTTTGACGGTTTTGGTATACGATTACTAGGCTATAGGATCGAGTGCAGTTGTCTATATCTTCCACAAGGGCATTATTTTGTTAGTACTTTGTGGCTATAAAGTACTAATGCATATCATTTTTTTATATTTTGAGCACAAAATACCAAATTTTAATAATCAAGACCAGTTCAGAAAAAAATACCAACTTTTAAACAAAAAATCTAGACCAGTTGGAAAAAAAAATTTCGGATAGTCTGAATAAAAAAGATGTAATAATAAATATAGAATGTAACATATTGAGATTCTGCAAGAAGCCATTTTTGTATTGTACAATATACAGTTTATAGGTGTACCGTTGGACAATTACGCCTTTTAACACTTTGATCTATGGGCATTACTGAGGGCATAAACAGTTCACTCATTATACCCTGAGGAGTGGTTTAAGATGCAGGACAAGTGGAATTTTAAAAATAAGTCATGTCATTTTTATTTCAATATACAATGGGATAATCTTGACGCGCAGAGACTTTGAAAATGTATAAGTCCTATTTTACATGTAGTTAAAGCGAAATCCCTTTAAAAAACAAAGCTGAGAAAAAAACGTTCATTTTTTCTTGCTGTCTCATTGATAAATTAGCCCCAAGTTAAATAATTACCCCCAACATCATTAAACAAGCAAGCCAATTTTCTCTAACAGTTCTAAAACCTGTCAAAACTCTAGTTACAAATGACAGTCGATGTTTTCCAATTTAAATCCAATGGCCCACATGCATGCTTAAATCAATTTTTAGACAAATCTGCACATTAAATCTCTCCCTAGCTAAGGTGTTCCGAACTGAACGTGTCAAATTTTCATACAGTTAAGATACGCTACTAAGACCAATTAATACACTGGCTCACTATCAAGGCCACCTTTAACGGTCACAAACATTTCCCTTAAATGTGCGTTTGTTTTTTGTCTTGCCATTAAAACCACTTTGCTGGTCTTCCTAGCAGAACTACTGTATAATTGTTGACTCTTTACCTTCTAGTATGTTGATACTTCTAGCATAGCTGTATGTATTAGTTGTACAATTCTGATCAAATGTTGAGAGCTGAGCATTCATTTGTCACTTATGAAACCAAGCAGAAGCAAGCAATATTGTTTATTTTCATACATAAGAGAACCAGTCAAAAACTTATATTTGGCCAAATAATTATATTATATTTTTTCACTTACAAAAGCATTTTTTATATACATGTTTGCAATTCCCGTATTGTCATTTTCAAAGGTTTTGATTGTTTAACCATATGGAAGTGTCATAGCTAGACATTAATTATCTAATCATGTATGTAACACCTTAACAAGTCACTTCCTCATTCAGGTAAAACCAAGTAGGTGGTGTTTGTGTTTAAATAGTTCTACCATGGTGAAATCAAACTTGCATGTGACCATATTTCCAACCTTGATGTTTACCTTTTCCCATGTTTTAAGTTGTTTATGCTTTCTTCAATTTTTCCCAAGTCATTTTTTATAAATAATTCTGTTCAAGCTGTTTCTTCATACCAGTAAACAAATTTTTTTCAAACAACATTTCTTTTTTGCCAACTGTTGCTATAATTTTTAATTTGTTATTTTTGGTCAAACAATATTTTCCCTGGGTACAGTTATTTTACCTACTTACACAAAAACTAACCTCATGTACAACTTGAATAAAATCTTAACCCTTTATAAGTTTATGCCTCCAGAACGTTTATATTTCATAATTGCATTGAGTGCTGGGTTTTTTCCTGCATAAATTTAGGTAAGTGCTTAAATAAAGTAAGTTACCGATGCATACTGTTTTGGTATGAGAATTTGTCTAAATTGACACATGGAAGCTTAGTCAGGTCTGTAAAAATAACCCTAAGTAATCTTGCGACATTCTAACTTCTAAACTCAATCAAGTTACTTTACACAAGTGTTAAATTCTTTTCATTTACAGTTCATTATTTAGAGCGTCATCATCTTAATATTTGTATTTTTAAAAATAGATTTCTGCACATACGGTTACATGTATGAGATTTTCTTAATGTTATTAGAAAGATAATAATTATTATAGATAACATGTTCTGCTAGTTCTAAAATTTTATTTGAGGGGTATATGCTTAAGGGCCCCTATCTAACTCTAACAGTGACCCCTCTTAACTGAAGTACAAGTGTAGTATAGAACATAATAGTGTGCTGTTTTCTTTTAAACGTTTACGATCACCTCTCTCAAAATATCACAATACATGTATACATAAATTCACAAACTTTTGTTCAAGATGGTTTATAATTGAAGTCATTTTCTTCTGCTATTATTATCTGACAATGTAATTCCAACTCTGATCCCCGTTTTAATTTTTAAATTTACAAAGTCACGACTGTAATAAAAATGTTAACCTTCCATCGTTACAATACCCCCCTCCCCACCTCTCTTTACCCCACCCCCCCAACTTTGTCTGCACCGATCTGCTCCTACGTGATGATTGGCATGCTCGCAATATTTACTTAGACTGCATTGGATTTAAATCATATCTCAAACCAAAATGTGTGTAAATATGCCTGCCCACTGATGCTATACTGAATTAAATGGTCTAAATCAATCTATATTTTGATTTAGATGTGCGTGAAGATATTTGCCACCAATTTTATACTGAATTACATGGTCTCTTTAACTATCTATATTTGGATTAGGTAAGCAAGCTTCCGTAGTTCCATATGTGACAATTACACTGTGCTATCTTCTATATCAACTATATAACTTTTAGAACAGTCTGCCACTCAGTGGTTACATCAACTAAAAAACACTGGTTCAAAGGTAAACTGAACCATCTCTTTCTTAATCCAACCACAGATAAATCGCATTTCCCTTCATTTACATTTTTCCCCTCATAATCTGCATACCCTTTTGAACAATAATAAATATGAAGATTGAAACTGATTTATCTATTTTTATATCTTAGAGCACATGGCTCAGATTTGCGTCTGCTACTTTTATATTTGGATTTGTTCTGCTCATTGTGTTTTGCTTCAATTGAAAAATGCATTAAAAGCTTGTTAAATTTATAAATGCCTCTCGTATTATTGAGTAAGTTAAGAATGCATGTATTAAAAATATCAATCATTTAATACCGTGATATTATATATTTTCGGGGCTTAAACGTTCAGGGGGAGTCTATAAAGTACATTTTTATTGAAATTTGTGAATTCCTAAATATAAGTATATTACCGTTTTCTTTACAAACGTTTTCTAAAGTACTTACACAAAACTTTAACTTACGCACACATTTAAGGCTTTTATAAAATCTAAATCCCATAATTACATCCAATTAAACCCTTTTTTATTTCAGACACTTTGTTCCAATTGTGTTGAACCCTGCTGTTTAACTGTTCCATATGATATGCTGTTTCAGAGTTCCCAAAGATCCCAAATAATTGCTTAACTTTTAAGTTTTGTGAAAATGCTTTAGTAAAACTGTATCCTATTTTAAACTCGTATTTTTTTACATTTGCTTTCAGCTGCCCCACAGTATCTATTCTCTGTTTTAGTATGTTGAAAGGACATTGTAAGTTTATAACCCATGTTTCAAAAATAGCATTCTATCTCAGTGAACCATTCTATGATTATGATTTTATGTCTGTGTGCACTACCTATGTTTCCCATATAATCAGACAATTAATATACTCATAAAGTGTTGTCATTATTTGATATCAACTTTAACGAAATGAGATTAGTAAACTTTTCCCAGAGACACTTTTGCAAGCTTCATAAAGTTCTCGAAATGAGTGTCAAAATAAATTACAATGAATAACAATGTTTTAAACCACAAACATTCTAAATGCTCACAGACCAACAAGAAGTTGCAGTGCGCATCTAAGGTTATATTAAATGTGTGATATACAGATAAACTTAAATGGTAATTTAACATTATAAACAAGGGGAGTGAGTCAATAACCATACAATTACAAATATAATGGGATCGAAGCAACAAATAAAATTACTTTCAATTATTTCATTGTTTAAAAAAAAAGCATTTGGTAACCATGGCGATATGAGAGCAAAGATTCAAAATACAAATGCACAAATGCCTATGTTAACAGCACCGAAATTTGGGATAATGGATTTTGACAATTTTATGAATGGAAAATAAAATATCTCATGAAATCATATAATTATGGAACACACTACGAATGTAACACAACATTATTTCAATTGTGTGGTACCCAGAATAGAGAAATGCTGCAGTTGATACCAAAGTAAATGGGATGAAAGTGTGTTTTTAAGCTTAGAGATATGACCAAAATAGTTGCTTTTAGCTTTAGACATGTGGCAAATATAGTTGTTTCATATTCAATATTAGAGCAAAGTATATTTCAAAAGTATGTTTCAAAATAACAAAAAATAGATTTATACAATTTTGTTCAAAAACCTAACAATATCAATACTTGCAAACAGTTCTGTACATGTTTTTTCCTTATACAATTTTTTCATAACAATCATGTGTAAAATAACTTACATGTATTCACTTTACAACAATACCATGTGTGTAAAAACAAGTTCCAGAAATGTTATCCGTCAATCTGAATATCCGTAAAAAAATATACAAAATCAAACTCATGTAAAGTGTGTGTGTGTGTCTGGGGGGGTGGGGGGATCAACTATTGAGTATGGAAATCTAAACTATAAGTTATTTAGTTAACATAAACATTTCATAACCAACCAAGCAACAGACTTTAGCGGTATGCGCGAGAGGGTTCCAAGTGCTATTGAATAAAGAACCAGATACAAGTCTTTTGCATTCACCCCTCTATCTGATCTCTGTTTTGTTTATTTTTCCAAAAATGAGCAACTTGAACATTTATATTTACACTAAACCAAGAAAGTGTTAGCCCGTACCATATATCATACAAGTTGAAAATAAATGCATGAGCAAATACGGTTATGCCCTTAGGTCTGCATGCCCTTAAGAAGTTTTTAATATTATGAATTTATCTCCAGTCAAATGTTAATCAACAATACGAGGACATTACATTGGTTTGCTAGTAAACTCATGTAAACAACCATCTAAATCAGCATAATAGATGTGATAGCATTAAAACAGCATCTTTTATATAGAAAAAAAAGCACACACACATACAAATCATCTTATATAAAAAAATTAAAACAACATTCTAAATGCGCTTGGCAAAAATTACAATTTCATAACTATGGCGTAAAAAAGTGTTTATAAAAAGACAGACAGTACGAGGAGGTGGAAAGCAAAACTGATGAAACTAAGTCTTTATTAGATAGTAGTTAGAACAGTCTAGCTTTCAACATACGTCAAGACAAACACAGATATATACGAGACTACAAAGAATCCAGATCTGGGCACTCCTCCCACGAATGGCTCACTGAATGTTCAGCAAGCTCCGACTCAGTCACGTACAACTCCTCACAAACGTTACACTTAAACATGTCCGCTTTGTGCTTCTCAAAGTGGTTTTTGAGGCTTGCTTTGTATGCAAACGTTTTCCCACACATTACACATTTAAAAGGCTTTTCCGCCCCTGTGTGAAGTCTCATGTGGTTCAGTAATAACTGCGGACGGGCGAAATCTTTCTTACAGAACTCACAATGTTTTAGACCGCGTTTCACAATCTCCATAGCAGCTACGGTTGCTTCATCCACTGCCACTAAGTTTGCTTTCTTCCCTTTCACCACTTTCTCATGATTTGAACTTTCCACTTTCTCTTTTACTTCTTCAACAGGCTTTTCAATTTCTTTAGTTTCCACTACTTCCTCACTTTTACTATTATTATCATCATCATCATCTATTGCTTCTTTTGACACTTCATTGTTGAGATCATCTGATTCTATGGAATTATCTATTGTCTTTTCACTTAGATTATCATCCGGCTCATCCTTTACACTACCATCAGCCTTAGTTTCATTAGTACCAATTGCAACTTCTGAATCTTGCTCTACACAGTTTTCATCTATTTCAGTTTTCACACTATTGCCAGCTTCAGAAATCTCCTTATCATCAACAACAGTATCCTTCGCTTCATCTTCCACTTTAGCAGTCTTGGCAATAAAACCATCCAGACTTGTGTTAGAATCTTCATCGTTCTTTCTTTTCAAACCTTTCTGGCCTTTCTTTGGTGGTTCCCCACTATGTATAGAATTGATATGCCTGTTTAGACTGAACTTCATAGAAAAAGGTCTACAGCAGTAATCGCACACAAACGGTTTCTCTTTCGTGTGCGTTCTCATGTGACTAACCATAGCACTAGGTGAACCAGTTATTTCCAGTCCACATTCTTCACACTTTCGCCTCTTAATCCCTGGCTCCAGTCCAAACTTCTTAAACTGTTTTGCCTTACTCTTTGGTATGTCATCAGAGAAATCAAAGCAGTCACCAGATTTAGTCGAGTCTGATTCGTGACCTGTCACAGGAGATTGCGACCTTGACCCTGCTAAACTCTCCAATCCAGGCATTCTTTCATCAACAATCGTCTTCAAAGCTTCCTTCACTAGATCTGTATTTGATTTTCCCTTTGTCTTCCCTTCAAATGGCCTACTAACGATATCCACACCGACCTCTTGACTTTCCGAATCACCTGTCATCGAGTTCTCATCATTGTGAGGTACAAACTCATCAATAAGCTCTGCCACCTCTTTCACAGCAAATTTCGGCTCTTGATCTACTACAGTGAGTAGTTGGTAAATTTCTAGTTCTGGTTTGCCCAATAAATCTTTTGAAATATTGCCCTTAGCTTGCTGCTGCTTGAGACAAGATTTGATATGTGTGTGGGTATTGCATTTCTGGGAGAATCTCTTGTTGCAGAGTTTACATTTGAAGGGCTTGTCACCTGTGTGTATTCTCAAATGATGGCGTAAACCAGCTATACACGACAGCACCTTCTTACACACAGGACAGGTTCTATTGGCTACCTTCTCTTCTTCAGACATGGCTCTATTACCACCAGTTCTCTTTTTAGCTGATTCCGGTTTAACTTTACCAGGAGTGGTTTCTGGAGTCAGTGCATCAAGAGGTGGTGGGTGCATAGATATCATACTGGCTTCATTAATATGATCCAACATAGGCTCTTCTTTAGGAGCTGTAGGGCTCAGCAAGAGTTCAGTCTTTATAACAGGTGGTGGCACAGAGGCTGGATGTGCAGACAAGTCCTCTGGTTTTGAATCAAACAGCGGATCTTTTGACAACTCTAACCCCACCGCGTCACTTCTGCTACTGAAAACACTAAAGAAATTTGGCAGAGTGTTTCCTGAGCCTGATGAAGCTGGTGTTGTAGCACTTGGCAATGGTTCGGACTTTGGTAAACCAGCTGATGGCTCCCCTGGTCCACCATACTGAGGAGCAGGGTAAGCTTCTCCATAAGGTGTTGGAGGTACTCCCGGGTCCACTAGCGCTCCACCTGGTTGAGACTGAGACGGATACATATGACCAGGGTACTGTCCGTAACCAAAACTTGACATAGGTGGTAGCTGGGGATGTTGCTGATTCTGTTCATCCATTTGACTGAAGCTGCTGTAGTTTGGGGGAATTCCAGGGTATGAAGGATACTGTGGATGTCCTGCATGAGACTGCTGAGACAGGTCCATGGCCCCTTCGTATGTACCAGAGATCTCGCTGCTTGTACTCTGCCTACGAGACAACTGCTCTGACCTGGAACCCTCTCCATAATCCTGTGAGTCTGAGCTCATTGAACCCCGGTTTGGCATGTCGTCTTTTGGATCATATTTCTTTCGACACGACTTCATGTGAGTGTTCAAATTACTTCTCTGAGCGAATGTTTTCTTGCATAGGTCACAACAGAAGGGTTTTTCACCTGTGTGCACTCTCATATGGGTGGAGAGACTGCTAGAATAAGCCAGTTCTTTGTTGCAGATAGGACATATGATGGTTTTCTGATTCTTGGGTGAGACTAATGGATTATTGGAGGCTTTTCCACTTTGTGGTGACATAAGTGACATGGATGATTGGTTGCTATCTGGAGAGAGCATTGGATTGGTCAGATCTACCTCCAAAGCTGATTGGCTGGTTGGTAAAGTGGGCGTGTCTGACAGATGAGATACTGGCTGTGATTGGTTGCCTGAGGATGATAATGAGGCTATGCTTGGCAATGAGCCGGATGTGGATGCGTTTGGATTTTCAAACACATTTGCAGCGTTGGTGTCATGACCTGCGCCTTTAGTTGATCTTACAGAAGGCACCCCTGGCATATCTGGGACATAAGACTCTTGATTTGCATTCTCTGGTATAGACTCTTTGGCATCAAATGGTGTAACATTCTTCTCCAACTTTTCCAGCTCTCCTAGTTCCCCATCATTATCCATGGACGGAATAGTATCACCTTCTTTTATCTCTCCCACTCCAGGAAAACCATCAAGATCTGTATGAGCTAGGGAGAAGCTGTCTGATCCAAGCCCCTCTTGTTGCATACCTAAAACAGCATTGGCAATCTGTGCAGGAAGACCTTCATTGTCATGGCTGGTTTCACTGGTAGGCATGACAGGTGGTGGTGGAATAGTAGGCTTGTTATCTGCATGTCTCGGTACGTTCATTTCTAATGGATGAGGATAACCAGGTGCTATCTGTGACTTGTCTGGAAACCCTGGGTATGTGGACTGAGCATGGTTCAATTGGGGATAGCTGGACATGGGTGGTTTTAATGGACTGCCGTTGAAAGACTGGGGTGGTGGAGTTGGATATAGTCTAGGGGGTGTACCAGACAAGCTACTGCTATGGGAAGATGGACTCTGGTAGTGAAACATGGATGGTTTCATGGAGGCAAAGGCTTCAGGTTGCTCCTGTTTGATGTAAGCGTGCATAGGCTGGTTGGAGTAGCCCTGGTAGTTTTGTGATGGAATCTCATACTGGGGTGAACTATCGTTATGGAAGCCGTAACCAGGACTGGATGTAACTGGCTTTTTCTCTGCTTTTTTGGATGGAGTCTTGGGTATAGGATGAGGAGGTTGCGTGTTTGGGTCGAGAGGAGCATCAGGGTGTAAGGCTATACCTGCAGTCTCAGCAGCGTCTGGATGGTGTTTCATCATATGCTGCTTCATGTTACCTTTGAAAGTGAAATATTTATTGCACAAGGTACACATGAATGGTTTCTCACCTGTATGTATGCGTTGGTGAGTTTTCAATGTTGCTGCAGAGCTGTAAGTCTTATTGCAGGTTTTACACACATGAACAGGCTTCTCCTTCTCCCCTGACATAGGCATACCCGGTACGTTATTAGGGTCAAATGGCTCAGTCTTACTACCTGGTGCCTGATGAGGTGGCATTGGGGTGGAATTTTCTACGCAATGCTGCAGTTGATACGGAAGCTCCTGGGGAGTCAGACCCTGTTGCTGAGTAGCCAATAACATATCTTGTCCTGGAAAGCCTGTCATCGCAGTGGCATTTTGTGGAGTTGGTGGCTGCTTGAGCTGTGAGACTGGCCACTCTGCATTTGGACCCTGTAGTTGATTTTGAGGCACATACTTGTTATGATATGGTGTTTCAGTGAGCAAAGCTTGACTGGACGGTGGTTGAACTTGGCCCGGCGTGGATCTGTCATCTAGTGATGCAACTGATTCTATAACAGCTTCCATATTGTTAGGTACGGATGACTGGTCTGATCGGGA
>ENA-OREC01000947-OREC01000947.1-marine-metagenome-genome-assembly--contig:-NODE-947-length-13383-cov-13.539080_pt1 | contig 13383 bp, 5 predicted proteins | sample MGYA00248626_ERZ508543 | MGnify/ENA primary metagenome ERZ508543 (study PRJEB26211, sample SAMN05518279) | marine metagenome | isolation source: Puget Sound, Washington, USA | host: Bankia setacea... | reverse complement strand
CAGACCTCAACGACGGTGTACGTGCACAGCAAAGTCAGACCTCAACGACGGTGTACGTGCACAGCAAAGTCAGACCTTAACGACGGTGTACGTCCACACTAACATACACTCAATGGGTTGGAGATTTGATTACCTGGTTTCCATTCCAAAGGTCTGAAAGTCGTCTATACTAAGGACAACCTTCAAACATACACTAAATTTAAAAGATATAACAACATCGGTCCAACGATTAAAACATGATAGAAATGTATATACACGTGTTAGCGTTCAGTTATGAAATTATGGACTATGAATGATTCACTGGTTCATCTGTCAATAATAAGTCGTGCGATGATACATGTTTGCCAAAATGAAGATGACATTTCAATGTCTGACACTGACAAGGGAAGGTTTGTCAACATAGTATGTGTAGGATATTAAGACAACGCGATTAAACGATTTATCTTGACGTTGTGGAAACGAGTTGTTTCATTAGAAAGGTCTTTTTTCACTTATATTATCAGGATTTTGAAACCCAGTAAGTTCCATATTTCTACTTTACACACTATAACTTATATACTTTATACTGTGTTATCAACGAGTGTTGTTATTGCTGAAAACATGGCATGTTGTCATAGCGTTCGTATATATCTTTAATCTGATTTTGAATAGGGTTAAACGAACTGGCAACATATCAGACTAGCACTGGAACAACCATCGCTTCTTCTCACAATGTAACACGAGCGCAGCAATAATGAAAGTGCGATGACTAGAAATATCTCTGATTAGAGCTTGTCATATCATCATTGGTGTCACTCCACGACACTCTGCAATTATACTGTCTATGAACTGTTATTCAATACTAAACTTAGATTAGATTAGACTAAACTACAACACAACTTAATGGAAGCCATGTTACGCGTGCTTCTACACCAACGGCCCCAAAGCTGTGTCGACAAGCAATAGTTTATTCCCGTAGGACACAAAGAAGAAGTGTTTAGCTTGCATCATTGAACGCATGCGCCTGGTGAAATCATCGCCTATTTGTTAAAGATTAAACTTAAACTTTGGATATAAGCTATCACAATACGGTAAACTGTGTGAACTTGACTAATAACATTACATATTTAATTCATACAATACAAGGAGAAAATTTGATACAGCGTTATAAGCGAATTCAGATTAAATCTAGCAATCACTAATTTGTTATTGGTATTATCATTTGTATCTCGTTAAGTGAGCTGATTCTATGACGAGTTCAAGGTGTTTCACTGCGGTGATATATCTGGGTTAGTATATCTAATAGTGTCCATGCAGGATGACAACAAGTTGACACTTCAACAAGAATGAGTTGATTGACCCGTGGAATATGAATGTGTAAAAAGCGTGTGGACGCAATGTGTTTTGTTGAGGAACACATTCTCCATCGCGTGACCTTCAGAATACTTCAATCTTAGACATAATGATGATTTTCTTTTATTGGTCAATACTTCCAGCTACCAGGGTCTCGTTAGTAGTGTTGATATGTATGTGTTTGTGGAATGTTCTGAATGTTATTAAAACAGCTCCAGGTGCTGGTTATACATTAAGGTTAACAGTTCACCAACAAATCATGATAATTGATTCAACTTTGCGTACGTGTCGTTAGAAGCAAGTCATTACGTTTATATATGACATAAATGCTGACAGTTTCTAACAGAAAGCGGCTTAAACGATGTCGTTTTTTAAAAAAAAGCACATATATACTCAAACTACAAACGTACAATATACCATTTCTCAGAATACATAGGCGGAATTATGACAAGCTATACGCAGTGATAGATTGCATATCTGTTTCCATATAAGTTGGCCAGTTCAGTTTACTCTTGCTACATATCATCATATTCTCTTATACAGCATGGTGACTGAATAGTATTTATCTATTTAGTTTATGTTATTATTGTACCTATCAAACATCAGTAAAAAGGAAGACTTTCATCCTCGAGACATTAAACAAGACTTCATATACTCTCTATTCTAACGTTTACGAACCTTTGCACAGACAATACTATACAAGGACAGTTTGGGTTCAGCTAAAATCACATTACTCGTATACATATCAGCGACAAATGCACTATTGTCAATGCTAAATTAACTACAATCGTTGTTTAACTATATTACTGATACAGATATCCACTACGTTAGCCATTCATGTTTCATTTTATTCGGTATGTTTTATTTCTAAAACTAGATTAATCCGTTCCCAATAGGTCCTTCTTTAGACAGTAACATTTTTCAATCTTGAATTGGTGTCATCTGTCAGTCCAGCTAGGGAACCGTGACGTCGCAACCTAGGGAACACACGTATATCTTAATTCTAGGAACAACATAAAGCTGTAACAGAATAGAACATATCGTTTATAGAATTTGCTTTAGAGTTAGGTACTTTCTGTTCACCAATGCGTAAGTTACTGTTTCGGTGTCTCAATTAGTCAAACATATACCATTTTCAAATTGAGTCTGTCAATGAACTCTGCAATTGAAGCAAACTGAAAATAAGAGTAGGTTTGGTGCTGTCTCAATGTCCTCAATTCAAATAAAGATTCTGAATGTACAGTACTGACGCAGACAATGGAATGAAACACACAGTCAGTACGTACTACGCAGACAATGGAATGAAACAGACAGTCAGTACGTACTAAATAATAAAGGCAACACTACTGTAGACGTTTGATTGAGGAATCATGTCCGAAGATTCAATCAATGTTATTGTGTCATTACTTTGTGTTACCGTCTTAAACAATACGTACCATCGTCGTATCGGTTGTCGTTACGATGCTGGACATCACGAAGCAATGTGACCGAATTATCGTATCATTAATCTTTACTGAAGGACTTAACATCGTATACTTGACACACGCCAGAGGGGGCAGTTGTCGGAATAGTGTGTCATACCATTGTGTGTCTGTTTCATAAATCCCTTCTAAATATATACATCTACTTCACCTCAAACCTTAAAACTAACATCTAGTTCATTTGTCAAAAACATGGATAATTGTTCATGGTACATTTGTTTGTACATTGGACTCCCATGCAATTTAATTACATGTATTCTTTTCCAACAATGGAACAATCTTAAACAATAATACTATTCTAAACTTCATGTTCTAATACTTCTCAGACTCATTACCATAATAGATCTTTCTCATCTCATCCCGATCCGGTATTAACGATACGACAGTTCAGCAACCTGTTTATTGACGTCGTGCCACATTAACACCCTGAATATAAATGATGATGTGGCTATTGTTAATGATCCAATCATGGTATCATTAAACTGATTAACCTCTACCACAGACATGGCGAGGAACACCTGTCAATTCGAAATATGTTTCGGTTATTGTTCATTTACTCTTAAAGTAGTTTTTTTGACGCAACTTTACTTTCAAAATAAAAATAAACACCAAAACTTTGGTCCATTGTTGATGTGGTTCAGTTGATGTGGATCAGTGTTTGGTAAAATGCAGCCGCATGTTTTCTCCTATAGACACAATATAACAACTGCGCTTTGTATAGGTAGTACCTGTGTCAATATCGCATTAACTACAACATCCGGAGTTCTGTCATAAACAATGGATAGGCGATTTACACAGACAATGGTGTAATTCAAGTTGTGTTTTATTTAGATTTCTATCATTGAACTGTTTGTCGTCCATTTGTTCCCTTTATATTAAATTTAACTTGTCAAACAAACCGTTAGTTTTTTTTGAAAAAAACTAATTTACTAAAAAAAGAAATCCTTCGAAGCATATTGGCAGCCGTATCGCTTTTTTTGTGATAACATCTACCTGTAAGTGCATTCCGTATTATTGAAAGCCAATCAGATAAGACTAAATCATGGGATGTTGTATTGTAATTGTTATCAACATATTGACAAACTATTAGTGTTCTTAGAAACACCTGCCCTACTGTCGGTAACATCTCATCTACCCAATATCTGTAAGCGTGCTATTAATCGCTCATTTATCATCAGATATGTTTGTCTGCTTCACAGAGAGATAAGTCACCTAATGCGTATGTGATGTGTTTATATATGACCGACCGTATTGCAAGCGTATGTGATGTGTTTCTATATGACCGACCGTATTGCAAGCGTATGTGATGTGTTTCTATATGACCGACCGTATTGCAGGCGAATGTGATGTGTTTATATATGACCGACCGTATTACAAGCGTATGTGTTGTGTTTATATATGACCGACCGTATTGCAGGCGTATGTGATGTGTTTCTATATGACCGACCGTATTGCAGGCGTATGTGATGTGTTTATATATGACCGACCGTATTGAAGTCGTATGTGATGTGTTTCTATATGACCGACCGTATTGCACGCGTATCTGATGTGTTTCTTTATGACCGACCGTATTGCAGGCGTATGTGATGTGTTTATATATGACCGACCGTATTGCAGGCGTATGTGATGTGTTTATATATGACCGACCGTATTGCAGATTCTCAGAAAAGAGCGTAATATTACACCAATAGTATACGGAGTTTCTCAGCTAAATGAATATTTTATATCAAAATACAAATGTCTTAATTAAAACAAAGAAAACTACTGAACATGAACATGTTCCTATACCAAAACATTCAAATCTTTGTTTGTAGATTAACATGCATATATTACACACATGCGTTCTTACATACACAATTTATCCAAGCTATTCAGCATGTAAATGGAATTCAATCGGTTTAATATGTGTTTGGGATAAAACCAGATTTCGGCGTACAAAGCACAACAGTCATCACAGATCAATCGGTTCATTATGTTATCTGTTTTAAATGATAGTAGGCTTGTTTAAAATCAAATATAAAACTATCTCGACACATCGATTGGTTTAAAGTAATACATCGTGAGAGAAGATTTGTAAAAAAGCTAATCTTGTTCAAGTCTGATGTTGACGACCTCCTATAAGCTTCACGATAATGATTTTCCGATAGCAGATGTAGGTTAAACTGTCATTAGTAAAGACATGTTAGTTTGTCATACTTAAACTAGCTGGGCTCTGTACAATAATAACGCCAGCACGATTCAGCTATCACATGTTGTTTTTTATTGAAATCATGTAACAATTGGAACATGCATTGTGGCGGAAAATTGAATATTTATTTAAATTTAATTCTACACAAGTGTTGATATTTAGATAGTCATGATACATAGACAAAACAAGACATCCATCAGTAGTATGTGCGTATTGTCCATACCAGTACTATCGTATTATAATTTAAACCTGACAGACTCTAACATTGACACTGTAATTGGTGTTATCATGAGATAATTATTAGCATTATTTTTCGGTTTAATCCATTTGATGTTTTACTAAGTAGCCGTTGTTGACTTCGACAAACGTCTCAGATATGTAAATGTCTTCACAATACGGGCTTCGCGATATTCTTAAGACATTCGGTCTTATAAGTTCAAAGACATGTTCAATGATTGTTTTGAAACGTTTGCCTTCATCTAAAGCTGATATTAATATATCATGTATGGACTAGAACCACATCAGCACCACTAAACACGTTGTCTCTGTTGAAAGTCTTCCTGACATTGTTGTTCAGAGGTTACGGTTGCTGTTTGTGTTATATGACCAACATTAAAAACACGTATCTATATCATTCCTCTTAATGTCTAAGGATGTCACATTCGACTCGTTGATTTAAGAAATAGACAGAAAACAAAGATGTGTCAAAAAACTACTCGAGGCAATTGTGTCGTTTAGTAAAATTAGCTTGCTTCTCGTGAATTATGTAGCCAAGTGTTCTATATTTGTATTCTTTACTATAAACATAAAACTCTTATATATCAGGAGACCCGTTTTCTAAACGCTGACGAGTTACACTGGCTTAATATGTCTGACCGTTATTCTGGATAATTGACCGTCTCCGTTTATATCATTCTAAATTGTCTCGTGGTGTGGTATAAATTGCAGTAATAACGTTTACGTGTTACAAGACTTGCCGCTCTTTTCAAGAGACAATAAAACGACGAGACTTGTCATTTATCACCTCGGGAACACCGTGATAATTCTCTGCTTTTACATAATATCGCCATTCATATACCAGCAACAGTTAGAAGAATATTTTACTTGTCAATGCACTCGAACAATATTTTCTCCATAATACTGTATTTGTCGTCAAATTGCACGCCGTGAATTATAAGGCAAATCCATTGCTAGGAGTAATAAGTGCATGCTTAGTAAATAACACCCACAACGCCATGCGTAGGGAGTATATCAGCGTTCAGATAATTGACCATGATGACTATAACATTGTACAAACACGTTAGAGAATATCATTTTGGAAGCATTGACTTTGCAGACCTAGTTATTTGAACACTAAGCGAGGACATGGTATCAGCTGCCAATACTTACTTGGTTCTTGTCATTCTTTACGCTCAAACCCTTGTACGTCTTGCAACACCTCATTCAAATACTTCAGTACGATATTGGAATTTTGTTTAAAAGCCATAGTTGCGTGCTGGAGACTATAAGTTAAGAAATACAAGATACACATGTGATTACATTAAAGGGAGTGCAAACCAATATAATCATTTGGATGTTTTGTCTTTCATGATGTTATCTCTCATTTGGTTCATTAAACTATCAATATAAAACTATGTTCCGATACATTTTAAGCAAGACATTCAGCAATGTAACACCACATATAATTGATATGAGGTACATTAAAGTATGTTGCTTTAATAGTTTATCCAAAATATCATTTTACGCCATTATTAAGTAGTCAGATAAAGTTTGCAGATTTCTCGATGAGTCCTATCCGATTATATGGTTACATGGCACGAATATGACGCATACTTCATTGAATGAAGTACTACCATATTCTATTTCTATCTTATTGTTTGTCACTGAACGTTCGTTGGTAGCATCGTTAGCTAGTTGTTTTTATATATACCAAGTATGTACTTATAGTGAGCTTACTTATATTTGAGATTGCATCAAATACAACCTTTGTGTTATAGTTTCACAAGCCTTAACATATCAGTGTGTGTTTAAATAATCTATATAATCATGATATGCTATATATTGTATTCTGTTTTCAAATCACAATCATGAAAACTATGTTCATATGTGTCTTGTTTTTGATAAAGCTAGGCTGCACCTGAACTGAACTACGACTTGACGTAAAGGCATTAATCGCCCTTAATACTTCTAGTATAACATTGTAACGAAGTTTGACATCTGAGAGGATACTCGTTCAAGCTCTTAGATGAAAAATGGCCTAAGGACAAATTATTGAACTTGTCACAACTATTATTATCACCGTCCTTATGGTTTTTCCTGAAATAGCTCAACTAGTAGCCGACTAATATCTGATGAGTGATTGGTAATTCTTCCTTCTATAGTTTTACATTACCATAACGCTAACCTGTCCGCAGTATATATGATGCTTTGGTTTCAATTGGCAAACAATTAACAAAAGTTTGAAAACCTTACAGTGTGTTCGTTCGGTGTAGCTACACATCAAGGCTTTTGACCTACATTCTTATGCCAACTCTTATCCAATCATATTTTCACCGAGACTTAATTCGACGGGGTGCAACGCAAGTACCTATGTTATTCTTCTCCAGTAGATATGCTATACTATAGGCGAGACACCCGACGGGATAAAACTAAATCAGAAGCACAACATATTACTGTTACCCGGTAAATTAAAGGTTGTCTGAATTAAATCTTCAGTATGTACATAATAGGTTAGTCGTGGTAGAGTCTTCTCTTGGAGTTGGAGAGTGAAAGGTCTATGACTAAATTCTCAACATTTATATGTGTTAGTGTTAAAATACGCATTCCACATAGTATATCTTGATATTTGATAGCAGAGTATACCGATGTTTGTATAATAAATTAAACGTCAACCAGTCTTTGATTACATTTTAATAGATAATTGCCATTCAATGTTCGCCGTTTATCTTTTACACGATCTTGCAAATTAGTACAGTCTCTTTCTAAATGCAGGTACTGGTGTAATTCTCAGATAGTGCGATACAATATTGTACCAAATAGTTACTTTGCTCTTGCATTTTCCGATTTAAAACATTTGAATGATTAGTTATAAACGTTCTCGAAGAAAGCATCATATATTATATAACCTTTGCTACGTCGAAGGGAACTGTTTCAACTCGATTATATCTAGGAGATGAGCAATATTTATACGACATGTATATAAAGTATGTGTTTTCTATCGAAGTCATCACAGGAAATAGCACGCACATAAAACAAGGTTTAACTATTCGGGTGTGTAGGAGGAATGTGCCTGATGTGGAAGCGGAAATTAATTATGAAATGAATGTAATATCCATGACAGACGACACCTGGCGTTACATTGAATTTAATTTCCGGAACTCAATTGACTTTAATGCAAAACACGTGTAAAATGATACTGTCCCATTGCTGTATTGGAGCGATGCATGTATGAGCCAAACAAAGGTCATCATAACAAAGAGAGCAAACGAATTGTAACTGAACTCACAAATTTCCAATCAAAAAGTTTGATAAGCATGCATTTTTTTAACACGTTCAAACCGCCATGTAAACGTTAAAGTTCAATAGTTTAATGTTGAAAAAGACACAATACATTTGATTGGAAAGTGATTTTAATAAAAGTCATATAACATTGGTAATATTTGTGTGAGATGTCAACACTTGAGTTATTAAAAAAAGGCGTTTTCAGTGAAAGTCGTTGACAAAATCAAAATCCAGAGTTTTGTTACAATGTGTAAAAATACAATATTCAATCAGAATGACAACAGTTACTTGATGTAGAAGTCGCATAAAACACTTCAGGCAACAAGTACCGTGTCGGATTTATTAATCTAATTTGCTAACAATTGTCTCCTGAAATAATTGATGGAATCGTTCAAGCAATCACAATGTCTATATATCTAGGAGACATAAGTCAACCTCATTCTTCTTTTTTTAAATCATTAAGACCCAATAACGTACGTCAGACGCTAACAGATCAAACGATAAACATACTTTTGTTCTAATAGTGTAGGCATTAACACTGTATACTGAACATGTTTTTACTGCGCGTATTTATTTACATTAACATGTTCAACAGACGTGTGTAAAGGGAAACACATAGAACACAAATAGGTTTGATGTTGTGTTTAAGATTATAAATACGAACAGTTCAGACTTCAGATATTGGAAGGAAACAGACTAGTCGATAAGTCTTAAAAATAAAGTCATCTCTACTCTAGACGTTGAATTGAGGAATCATTTCCAAAGATTCCACCCGTTTTATTAAGACGAGACTTCCCATCGTCATAGCTGTTGACTTGACAATGCTGGACAATGCCACCGATCGATTTGTTTAATCATTAATCTTTACCTAAGGACTCAACTTCTCTTAAAATGGACACGAGAAGTATGGAACATATGCCATTCGGTGTCTGTTCCACGATTCCCTATATGTATCTAATTTAAGATGTGCACTAACGATATCATCTCGTTCGAGCAAGGGACTAACACGAACATGATATACAGGTAGTACATGCAATAGAAAGTCGAACAATTTAGTACTTTAAACAAACTACCTAATGTCACGTTCTTAATCTAGTCATTCTCATTACCCTTTTATAATATACCGATCCAGCATTTATGACACGACAGTTCAGCGTCCGTTTTATTGACGTCGTGCCACATTAACACCCTGAATGTAAATGATGATGTGGCTATTTCTAATATCCCAGATGACATCATTGCACTTATTCACCGAGGTCACTGGGATAACGAGGAGCATATATAGTCTGTAGAACAGTGTGCTGTTGAAATTAACGTAACATATGAACTCAGTAGCTAAATATCCAAGTTAAAAGTTTATCCGAACATATATAATGATATCATAGTTGGCGAGGTTTGGCCAAACAGCTTTACTTTATCACTGTTGATATAGTGTATCCTTACACCTCATTATGCTACCAGTACTGATAGGTTTTAATATTGGTTGAAGATCAGCCCTGTCTTTGTCTTAAAGTCAACTATTGTGTAATTACCTATATCAGATATATCGAGACGTATTCGATTGTCCTCCTAGGTGATCAAAACATGTGGCCGATATACCACACACGTCTATTAACTACGAACTAGATAACTGATGCTGTCGTCTGCTTCGGAGAATTTTATTCTGAAAGCGGTCGAGATGCACGGAAGAAGGATATAATGTTTTCATTCTGTCTTCGATGGTTTACACTGGCATGATGAGTTCCCATAGTCCGCTTAGGTCATACAGTATAGAAAGACGTCGTGTGTCTGTTAGCGACAATGGAGGGGCAATTTATCAAGATAATGGTGCAATTCAAGTTGTGTTTTATTTAGAATGTCTATAATTAAAATGTCCATCGCTCCTTTGTGGTCTTTATATTGAAACGTCAATCGAAATTTCTTGAACACAAAACACCAATGATACCACTCGAAAGTTATTGTCAGTCATAATTCGTTATGTGTACCCAATGTCTAACCTAAAACGTTGTTTTACATTTGTCAGTCTAGGCATATTGTAAAAGAATCTAAATTTGATATTGCTATAAACCTTGCTCAAGCTCACGCGTTTGCAAAATATCAACTGAAGTCTAAACTTTTAGATCATAAATTCATTTCTGTGAAAAGTAAATTACTTCCTATAGAAAACAGATACCGCCCATTTACACAGTTCACGTACGGTATATTGTATAAGTTTAAACATCGGTTCCAGAACTTACGTAATGTAATATACTTATTATTGTTATAAGAGAACATAACACAAATGCAATTCAGGTCCTCAACAGCCATATTAGTTTGTGTACCACGTCCTAAATATTCCAAATGAGTTCCACTTGTGTGCTCACACTTTGCTGTCTGTCTTTGCTTATCCTCCTTCGTCACACTGAACGCTCTGGATTTATTGTTGATGTGAATGGTAATGTGAATTAATGATAAAAGATAAAGGTATACCCTTTGTCCTGCATTTGAAAACAATTCTCAGAAATATAGGTCAGCTTTTATTTGTTTGGAATATGACGCCATTGTCAATTTCTTAGCTAGAATCTACTTGAATATATGAATCATCTTTTACACAGAGAATGTACAACATTGAACACCTTTGGTGATAAGAGATGCGGTGTTAAGTCGATGACATTTGACTGTTGATAAGCCTGTGTGTCAGACAAGCACATTTGTTAAGTGTTTAACTCATTCACAGTCCCAACATATCGTGGTCAAATGAAGCCTCTCTGAAATAATCGTATATCTGCATTTTATCGGAAATAATCGTATATCTCCATTTTATCTGAAATAATCGTATATCTCCATTTTATCTGAAATAATCGTATATCTCCATTTTATATGAAATAATCGTATATCTCCATTTTATATCAAACGTGAACATTAGTTCTTTTCTTGTTTTCTCGACTTTTTGTTTCGTCTGGTTCTAAAGTCTCCTTTACTGATGTTACATACGTTAGTTCTTGTCATCATATACACAAGGTATCCCACTTAGAGCACCATGACATAAATTAAATTTGTCCTCGCCATTTAATCAGCATGCTTTCCTTTTTCACGTGTTTTAAAATCGGCGTTAGAGTAACTTCCCTTGTATATACAAGTGTAAAACTCGGAAAAATAAAATATGTATACATGTGTATTACACGAAGGGAAAGAGTGTGTGATAAGTGAGAGAGAGTGATTATTTATGATATGTGTTACATTTTCCTTGAGTAATTCCCCTGATATTCGATGTCTTATAATATGTTATCTGTGTTTGTGGTTTGTTTTCAAAATTCTATTTTCCTCCATACATTGTGTTTTGTATTTTTATTTCGTTCCGCTTTGTTCTACAATAATTATGTACTATTTATATGTATATCTTTTTATGTGAATAAAGAAATAAACTGTAAAACTGTATAAAAAGATAAAATTATAAATCAAGCCCGTGATTGTATTATTAGTATTTCCGTCCTGTAAGCTTAATTGAAAGTTTTCGTACTTTGGTTCGTGCTTACACTTGTTAAGTAAACAGTTATCTCGTTTCGCTGTGTTTCCATATATCAAACCCTAAAGGTAAATGCAGTCTAAGTTCTCATCAATAACGTCCGTCTTAATGTTATTGTAACTGTTATAAAATACATGTTTTCTCATGTGTAACGACACAATTCAGCAAAGCACATTCCTGTGCAATAAAAGTAAATTATTGTAAAATGTCAGTGGAAAACAGGGCAATTAAAAGTCATGAACTACTCTGAAAACAGGGCAATTCAAAGTCATGAATTTCTCTGAAAACAGGGCAATTCAAAGTCATGAATAACTCTGAAAACAGGGCAATTAAAAGTCATGAACTACTCTGAAAACAGGGCAATTAAAAGTCATGAATTACTCTGAAAACAGGGCAATTAAAAGTCATGAATTACTCTGAAAACAGGGCAATTCAAAGTCATGAACTACTCTGAAAACAGGGCAATTCAAAGTCATGAACTACTCTGAAAACAGGGCAATTCAATGTCATGAATTACTCTGAAAACAGGGCAATTCAAAGTCATGAACTGAAAGCAATTGTTACTTAACAAATAAATTGGAACACACTATTAATTTAGAAAGTGTATTTTACTTATGTCTTGCTAACAGTGATTTAGATAAAACATTGAACAAAACAATTGTGGGAGTAAAAACCCTTCAAATATTTATATTTGTTTGAAACATACTCACATCTTATTAAAGTTGCTGTAAAAATGTCTTAATCTTATTTCTCTTTGAAGTATTTGAAAAAAGGAGTTGTAAGACGTGCATGGAATTTAAAACGTAATTGACAATAGTTGAGAAGGCATGGCAGTTGCTAACGCTTCTAGTCCTGTTATCGAATGTCTGAAAACTAGATTCGCTACTCCAGTTGTATTTGTTTAAACAACGTCATCGTTATCACCTTAGCGTATGTTGCCTGACTCCTTAATGAAGGTTTAATGATTTCAGTGATGAACACGAATTCTGTCGTACGAAAAGACGTTCTTTGTGTACTATGTCCACATTGTATATAGACAAAACGATGCCGTTGCACAAACAACGTTAAGTATCAACAGACAACATTTCAAACTGGTGATGATATACACATGTGGACTTTATGTAAATTCAGTTAAATGTCTCGAGCTGATAAATGACAAGTCTCGCCGTTTCATTGTTTGTATAACGTTACGTCTCGTTACACGTCTCTATTATGACGGCAGGTTATAACCCATCAAGAGACAGTTTACATAGTAATCGACGGAGACGGCCAATATTCTAGAATAATAGTGAATCACTATAGCTCGTCACCCTCCAATCACTGTAGCTCGTCACCCTCCAATCACTGTAGCTCGTCACCCTCCAATCACTGTAGCT
>ENA-OREC01000946-OREC01000946.1-marine-metagenome-genome-assembly--contig:-NODE-946-length-13385-cov-12.156898_pt1 | contig 13385 bp, 11 predicted proteins | sample MGYA00248626_ERZ508543 | MGnify/ENA primary metagenome ERZ508543 (study PRJEB26211, sample SAMN05518279) | marine metagenome | isolation source: Puget Sound, Washington, USA | host: Bankia setacea... | reverse complement strand
TACTTAAATACCAAAACGGAAATAGATTATATACTTTAATACCAAAACGGTTATACATGCTATACTTTTAAATACCAAAACGGAAATACCTTAAATAGTTGAATATTAAAACGGATAACACATCACAAACTTAAATACCAAAACGGAAATATATGACAAACTTAAATACCAAACGGAAAAACATGCTATACTTTTATACCAAAAGGGAAATTGATGACATGCATTAATACCAAACGGACCTGCATGACAAACTGAAATACGTGGAGTTACTGTTTTGACTTAAAACAAACCATGTATGCACAACATTTGCATTTATAATTCCACGTTTAGACTTTAGACTGATTTATCAAGTGAAGTAGATATTTTGATAATCTATTTTGTAAGGTGAATGTTAACTCGACTAAGTGGGGTTGTGTTTGTTATTATATGAGATACGTATAAGATAAACACAACTGTTCACCCACTAATACGTATATAACACAATATACATATCTTATGAAGTTTATGTATGCAATTAAACACTCACAAAGATAACCCAAACAACAACAAAACATCACAGTAACATAGTGGACAGTCATGCTTTCAAAGGCGGTATATGATTTCTTAAAAGGTGGTTTCCGAAACAAAATTGTTCTTTTAAAAACACCTATTACGTCAAATGTCGACATATCAATCTTATTCCATTTACAAGCTGTCAGGAATACTGAACTTACTTTTAAGTTACTGAATAATTGACGATTTTCAACTATGATGAGAAATATTTACTTATTACATGTATTGAAGTCTCGCCATCACACCCTTCGCTTGCCCTGTTTACCAAGGTTCTTAATACGGGTTTTAAGAAAAGGGGGCTGTCAATGTCAATAGACGAGACCGAGCTAACAACTTTCAAGGTGTGCTTACCCATTTGTAAATACTGTAAGGTGTAAACATGTTCAAAGATAACGGTTCAAAACCTAATTCAACGGTCTTTTATCAAAGGGTAGGAGAGATAGGTTCATGGTGATGAGGGATTTGAGATTGTCGGGTGTTTACGGGGAGGACTTGAGGGGGTTATGGTATGGAGGGGTGGGGTGGGGGCGAATGTGCACTCATGACCGGCTCTACATGTACTCGTATATAAAGCACATGTGGAAATGTCGCAGCAAGCACAACAATAAATCACATCTTGGATACCGGACGGACAAACCATTTGAGACATTGTCGTCGGCAATTTGTTTAGGAGATATCGATACCTACCGTTGAATATTGTCATTTGGAAACTATTTGTCATCGGAATCCCGTGTCATCATTTTAATTTCTCGTCGTTTGACATCATCATCGTTGTTTCAAGTGTTTGTACTGGTATTGGTTGGCGTCGGTGGAAGCTGGTATAGCCAACGGGTGCGCTTACGTATCATTGGGAATTAATTAGTAGCGGTAGTGTCGGTCATGCCTGGATTGTCGGACAGACCGCCCCCTTCTTACAATATAAGGGTATGTATACAACAAGATTCGAACTCATCACCGAAATAATTTAAACTACCAGAAATCAAAGTAAATTTCATATTTCCCAAAAAAGTCAAAGTAAAACATACAACACTTACAAACATAGGCATGCTAAGAATTGTGCAGTCGTGTACACTCTTAGTCGTCTAATTATATACCATCCATTTAATGTACATCAGACTTTATAAAGAACTTACCATGCACAACGTCCATGTTCCCAACAAGTATCCAATTATATCGGCAGTTATCTCGATACATACAATGATTTTGTCAGTTTCAAACAAGTATCCAATTATCTTGGCAGTTATCTCGATACATGCAATGATTTTGTCAGTTTCAAACAAGTATCCAATTATCTTGGCAGTTATCTCGATACATGTAATGATTTTGTCAGCTTCAAACAAGTATCAATTATCTTGGCAGTTATCTCGATACATGCAATGATATCAAACAAGTATCAATTATCTTGGCAGTTATCTCGATACAAGCAATGATATAAAACAAGTATCCTATGAAAAGTGCGTTATTAATGGTGTAGTTCATGGTGATAGTAGTGAGGGTTATGTTGCTGTTTTTGGTGTTGTTGTTGTTGTATTCGTTGTTGTTGTTGTTGCTTTTGTTGTTATTGCGGTTGTTATTTTTTATTTCAGAGCGAAGGGACAACGAACAGGGGCTTTGTACCGGACACAGTAAGTTATCGAGCATTTAATACTGCGTGTGCGTATACCTTGTACAATTCGTACTCTACAGAACTTCTATGAGTTATTCCTTCCCTGTCAGACTTCCTTTTTTATGATTGCATATCAAGGTCACACATACCAGATCATTTACAACACATTGGTTTGGAACTAATGCTAATTGATACGTGTCAATGAAACTCTTAACTGTTAACAAAGACGGTCGAAGTTTTAGGCGGTCTTGATAATGAGGCGGTATTTGAACATGCTAAAATGGTTTCACATTCGCCAGACACAGGTTATCACGAATTCAATGTAAACATGTCTCTCTTTCACCAATCAAGTTCATGCTTTGGACTGTTTATATTAGCTTTATAGTTATTCGTTTTCTTCACACGATTATGTATAACAGTTGTACCAATACATTCTACGTCAGAATATTAGAGATGATGTAAGTTCACAACGCACGCGTAAATACGTCATTCCTCGAACATAGCTGACGTATCAAAGTGTGAAACTGCGCGAGCACTCGAGCGCTTTCTTAAATCATAGGAAGCCTCTAACAAGGTAAAGGTTGAACGAATATCCCTTGGTTCGCGTCTCACCTATAGTTTGATGGTATTAAGAGTTGCATGTAGCTGAAACCTGAGCTCATGTTGTTTTACCTCGTTCAAAGTATATAACCTACACCATGGAGAACAGTACACCAGGATTAGCTTTGTTAGTGCAGTTTTTCTTCGTCAGATATGTTTTACGCACATATATTTCAATTAACCAAATGGACTTGTTCAATGCTGTCAACTATAAGAACTGTTATTAGAAAGAAAACTGGACCAAAGCCGTTGTATAAGCTCATGACGTTTCACTGCCAATCAACCATTGTGTGCTCATTGACTTAGGACAATATCGCTGTTTGCGTGTATTCGTTGCTCTCCACCGACTTTTAACCCAATGTACGGTGCAAAATCAACCCGAATATTGTGTTCAAGGTGATTAAGCATGATAACATTGCGCTACGTGAGACAAAATACATCTAGCTGTTCAATAGTTGGCTACTTTGTCATCGTTTAAAGCCTAAATGAGAGTGCAACGAACAAAAACACTACAACATAGACGTCAGTAAACAGCCAGTGTACACGTTACCGTCGGTAGATAACATGTCCGTATATATCTTACTACTCGGTAGCTTCCGGCAACAAAAGACCCAAATCGGAACTACCTCGGGTAATTTCGTACACGTACGCCTAAGTAGAGTTTGTGTCCGATCATAGTATAGCGAAAATCCGAGCTTATTTCTCGAACTACCGAAATACAAAGATGGCTTAAAGTGAAATACGGTTAATCAAGGGGGTGGCTTTATCATAGGTCGGAAACTGGAATGGTTGATCGACAAACGTTCAAACATATTAAGATAACAACCAATCTTTGCACGTACTTTAAAGACAAAACCGCTCTGTGCATAACGTCATGTAAATTGTCACTGATATGATAACTACTGTACGCTGTACGACATGCAAACTGATAGTGGCTAAATGCACTTTGTGTTACGACATGTTACTGTGACCGAGTTTAGGTTTTTGCTGTCCTTGCTCGTCTAGTCCCGAAATATAACAAGAAACTTCAAACATGTCAATGTCCCTTCTTTAAACGGCAACTGATAAAACAACGAATGCGGCATTCTAGAATGTGTTTATTACGTGCGTTATTATATGTAGTGTACAGCAAAGTGATACAATTATGGGAAACATTTTCTATACGCATAAAGGATCACATTCCCTGACTTCAAACAAACTAACCATAACAAAACAAACACACGAACATGCATAGTTGTTTCTGGTTAAGACAATCGCATCTCTTGATTTTGCTAACTCTCCAATGGTTTCCTGTAGGGACTGTCAACAAACGAGAAACGGCAACAACCGGAAGTGTATGTAGTTGAACCGGAACTCGATGTGTTAGGCGGTCTGGGTAAACCTGGAGAAGAGGAGGAAGAAGAAGACCCCTGGAAGATCTCCACTGTCTACATCAAGGTCGTGCCCTGGGATGGTAAGTGTCGGCTGCAATTTATTCATAGTACGATAACGGTGTCCACGTCTGATAGGTGATTGTTTACAAGTTAATACAATATAAGTAAAGCCCTCTCCGCTTACAATTTACAGAACAGACATATAGGCAAGGCTTTAGACAAACATAGAAATAAAACAAGTTACTTTGCCATTAATAAACTTAAAATAAAATAAAATATAGCATAATCAATACGGTACTAGATAATAGTGTTGATCGGCATGTGAGATGGTCATATGGTCACCAAGTCAGACAGGTGGGTTTCCTCCGGGTACTCCGATTTCCTCCCACACGAAGACCACCGGAACGCAAACATCGATGCCAACGAGCATGATTAATATAAGTTGTATAACTTGTTTCGTAATCGTTGTAAAATAAATCAAGTTTAAACTTTAAGTGTTGATGGCGTTGGCAATTATGACGATGACGATGGTGATGGTGTACGGCCATACTGTTTAAGTTGACAATACAGACAATGGTTGCTATTTTTCAGAGTTGACAACATGTGGAAAGGTCAAGCGTGTGTTGTGGGATTACATGGGGAAATTAATACTACTGGTCGGCTTTCTGTACATGTTTATCTGCTCGCTGGATTTCCTTAGCAACGCCTTCAGACTTATCGGAGGTAGGTATTGCTTGGGTATTGACCATTGGTAGTTTTGTGCATAATCTCAATCGAAGTGTTTAACGAAGCGATAGCCTTTCTGTACACTTCCCTCTGTAAAAATGTTCCGATAAAAGTGACCATAAATGGGTTTCTTTAAAGAACTGTGTGTTGATCAGAGTATGGTATTTTGTACAGGTCGAGCAGCAGGCTCTATATTTGCTGAAAGTCAGTTGTTGTCTAACCCGGTTGTGGGCCTCATGATGGGTATCCTAGCGACAGTCCTCTTCCAATCATCATCGACGACTACATCAGTAGTTGTGAGCATGGTAGCAGCGGAAAGTGAGTTACGTTTGTTTAGTGTAACACCGAGTTGGCGAGTTCTACGTACTAAACCTTGTAAACAATACTGCACTTAGTTTACATACTATTTCTTTTTGCGTGGATGTTTCTTGATAGATCCAATTATTTTGTTTCTACTATTTAACAATTTACGGTACGGTAATACAGTGCAGTGACGTCAAATGCAACAACTTGATCTACATTACTTGGAAGCTGCGTAGACTTAGAAATCTTGTGTTCGCTACATTTCAGTTATACCTGTACAAAACGCCATACCCCTCGTGATGGGCGCCAATATCGGTACCTCTGTCACCAACACGATCGTTTCAATTGGCCAGATCACCAACAAGAACGACTTCCGGAGAGCGTTTGCTGGGGCGACAGTGCATGATATGTTTAACTGGCTCACTGTGATAATACTCTTACCTTTGGAGGCGGCAACAGGTAATTTGTAGTGCCGTCTGCACCGTTATAACATTCCAACAGAAAAAAACACAGAAATTGTTGCTCAACTAACGTTTTACAAAACATGTAAAACATTGGACGCCTAGGAATTGGAGCTCTTTATAGTACTGCTACTTGACATGTAAATATTACTTAAATGTATGTAATAGGGTTGTATGAAATGTAAGCATGAACCATTTGAGAGATGAATGTTAACATGATCTAATATTATGCCAGTGACTCTGTAAAATGATCGTCTGCTGCGTTTTCAGGATACCTGTATCGTCTGTCTGGTGCCATCGTGTCGAGTATGAATCTAGAAACTAATGAGGGTGCAGACAAGGAGTTCCTGAAAAAACTGACACACCCATTCACGCATCTAATCATACAGGTAACACACTTGTAATACTAAATACCCCTAAAGTCAGACAACGTAGATTGATGCCCGAAACATGTGTTTAGAACAAGTGTGCGTTTATAAATAGGATGAACAAAACACAAATAAGTATTGGATTTATATACGGATATAAATATATCGGTTTCTTCATGAATGTACATGTAGTTATTTTTGTCAATTAACAACTACGTGGCGACAAAATCCACACGCTTAATAAATCGCATTACACAAGAACACTATTGGATACTTAGCTCAGAATATGTTCAAACCAAATTGTAGGTGGATAAGAACGTGATTAAAGACATCGCTCACGGTGACCATTCTGCCGACAATAAGAGCATCATCAAACACTGCTGTGAGAAGGAAGACATATATGTCATTAAGTTGAATGTGTCTGCGGAAATGAATTACGAGCCATTCAATTATACAGATAAAGAGTCGGTGTGTGTGGAGAAATGTAAGTCTATCAGTTCTTTCTTTACTAAAGCCGCACGTTATTTACCTAGTTTCTTACGTAAGTGTTATTTCGTATATATATCCACGTTTGTAATGTTAAATAGTTCTTCCTCTGTTGAATTCACACGTAACTACTATACTAGATTGTAAACAAGTTAGTAATCCATATGATACTCTAGATTATGAATTTATCAGGATATGCCATGGTTGCTTTCAATATATTTTCGAGTACAACATTACCATTAGTTTCCATATAGAGTAAAGATCTGTTAAAGACAAACATTTCAAAGGTTATCATTAAGCAGCACTTGTAAATAGGTATTTCTGACCACGTGTCTGCTTCAGGTCGATATCTGTTTGAAAGCGTTGCCGATAGTTGGGGTGACACCACCGTTGGCATAGTTTTGCTTATAATGGCGCTTGTCATATTGTGCGCATGCCTGATCTGTATCGTAAAGACGCTCAACTCACTTCTGCAAGGCCGAGTCAGCAAGCTCATCAAGAAGTTTGTGAACGCTGACTTTCCAGGGAGGTTGTCATATTTCACCGGATATACAGCCATCCTTATCGGAACAGGTTTGACCATTCTAGTGCAATCAAGTTCTGTGTTTACGTCCGCGATGACTCCATTAGTTGGCATCGGGGTGGTATCTATTGAAAGAATGTATCCGTTGACATTGGGTGCGAATATTGGTACGACAACAACAGCAATTTTAGCAGCACTTGCCCAAAGTACAGAAGCAATTCCAAACTCATTACAAATCTCACTTTGTCATTTATTTTTCAATATTTCCGGGATTTTGTTATTCTTCCCGATCCCGTACTTACGTTTCCCGATCAACATGGCGAAATTCTTGGGCAATCAGACGGCCAAATATCGCTGGTTTGCTGCCCTGTATCTGATCGTTGTGTTTTTCCTGTTTCCTGGGGCAGTGTTTGGACTCTCTATCATCAGTTGGATTGCGATGGTGGCCGTGTTTGCGCCAATCCTGCTACTTGTGATAATAGTCGTTGTGATAAAAGTGCTGCAGACGAAGGCCCCACATGTTTTACCGCGAATTCTAAAAAACTGGTATTTCCTCCCAGAATGCCTACGGTCGTTACAGCCGTATGACAAGATTATACAGAAAGTTATGATGTGTTGTCCGTGCTGTCAATTTAAGGACATAGAATCCAAAGAACATGAAAAAACTGAAGAAAAGGGAAATGAAACGAGATTGTAAAGTTCAACCAACACTGAGGCTAAATCATAAAGGAGTTTCACACACACACACACACACACACACACCTTCTTCTCACATAAAAGATACAGCAAAAGTATGGGCACTCTAGTACGTGTAATACACTAAAGGACTAGATCAGATCAAACAAACACTTTCTAAATAAGTTCTCCCTTTAAAAAGAAAATGCAAATTGTGTGTATAAAAAGTGAAAGCTGTACGTTGAACATGGATCTACATTCGCTTCAGTCTTAATTTTAACCAGTTGTGTTTTATTTGTACATATATGCTATAACAACTTTATATATTAAATCATGACAAAGAGTCTTTCCATATAATACGAGCATTTCTCATTGACTTTGTAGCTGTAAATATGCGTTCATGTTGGTTAATAGCCAATATTAACAATGTAAATCTTCTTTGCAGGCTATGCACATGTCATAACATTACCCTTTGCATGATTGTTTAACAGGGCACACACTTTACAACAATAGCTATTCGTGTCGCTGCTGCCATTATTCTTATTATCAACATCATCATCAGCAACACAATCATCATGATCATCAGTGTCACGATGCAGGGTACAATGTTGGCTTTTCATTTGCTTTTGAGTCAATGCATTTTACATTTGTTATTTTCGTTTCGTTTTTGTTAAATACATGCACTTATGTAATAGATCTGCACATTGATGATATTTTGTGTAATAAAACAGATATATGATCAATAGGACTTGTCTCTTTTTTACCATCTTGAACACTAGAGTGTCAAAGCATCACCTACATTAACATAAGACAAGTTATATCCATGTGTTTAATATTATCTGGTGTTCTTCGAAAAGACATTTTCAACACCACTTAAAACTGTTGATTACAACCCTATAGGCATTTCAACATTACTTGAAAATTCACCAACAATAAAATATGTGTTTACCTAATCCATGAAATCAACCAAAAGGTGTCACACTAAATACAACGATTGCACAGTACAGTGAATCCCCTCTATATCGGAATCCCCTTTATATCGGAATCCCCTCTATATCGACCATAGCCTGTGGTCCCAATCATGCTTTTTGCTTATAAATACCTGCTTTGCACTGGAAACCCCTCTAAACCGGGCATTTTGTCTCGTCCCCAGGAGGTCTTGTTTCAATGAGTGTCGCTGTATTACATGTAGTATATTGGGATTAACAACACATACTCTTGTCTCCATCATTTTATTAGAAATACCTCATAAATACATGGTCATAGGTAACAAAAAACAAGCACACACAAGCCATGATATACAGACTGGTGAGAGGAACAAATGAGAGTATTAAACATGTACAGTATGGGAACATTGACCTGATACTCAATTGAGTCAATGGAATACAAGGACTGTCGAATGGAGGGTATCCGCAATTATCCAAAAGTAGTTGTCCCATCATATCACAAAATGTATAGCCAATGAGTCGACGTCCTGGTAATGAAAGGTTGGAAGTCTGTCTATAATCTATATGACTTATACACTTTTAATAGTTAGACATCACTTTGTACATGTACAACTCCTTAATTAATTACTGAATGCCTGAGACATGTCATGTTGTATTCCTTTAGGGGCAGGTCAATGTTTCATGGTTATACCAAATACAAAGTTTTAAATCAACTGAAACAAAGTACACATATTTAACAATTGCAAAGTTGAAGGTATATCTCACAAGTAAAAATAACAAATAACAAATTAATATTCACAAGTCTTTTGATACAATAATCAGCAATTATTTTAATAGGTGACAATCAGTGTATCGTTTTATTAAATCTCTTACGCAAACCTTAAAACATAAGCACACATTTTTTAATAAAATCTAAATACATTGTACCTTTAAATAATTAAAATTGAACTTTTTTGAAAGATACTTTGTTTTTATTGTATTGGATGCTGTCTTTACATTTGTGACAATCACATGATGATCTGTTTGAGTTATTACTATTCAAAATGACCGTGTAATGTTATTCTTTAGTGCTTTAGTAAAATGAAACCCAGTAAACTGAGATTCTAGTTTATAATATACCAACCAGCCTTACATACACACAGTCAAATCTCTAGTAACCCAAGACTAAATTAGGCTTACCATAATTGTACATATGAATATTCTCAAATTAATATATTTTAAGTCTGTGTTCATACAATTCATCAAAATTGTAAAGATATATTTGTTCCGAGATCCATGGTGTCGAGATTTAAAGGAGTCTGGAATTCCAAATGTTTATAAACTTACACGGAACAAAGATCTTTGCAAGAATACAACACAGCTTTCTCTTTCAATCTCCAGTATCAAAAATTGAACATTCCAGGGAGACAAATCTAGCAAACAATCAATGCCGTAGTTAAACTTGTTTGAAAAAAAGTAAATGTTCCATCAAGTCATCAGTCTGTATAAAGCTTCCCTACAAAGTTTTATGATGTATATTTTTAAAGTGATAGATCATTGAACAGAAGGTAAATATAAATCAAAACTCCATAAAGTAAAAGACTCATAAATGGTGAACAAAAGCCAACTTTTTCAATAAAAAAAGAAATGAAATATACAAGAAAGAATTTCAAGTATGCATTAATAGAATACATTTAAGTTATTTTGATTAAGTAGCAAACTTGGCAATGGGGGAGTTAAATACAGGTGTTAAAATTTTGGTCATTGTTATTATAATTTTCAAGCCCTTACCTAGTGCATATTGTTTAAAATGCAAGGTAGTTGTTTCATTTGTAGCGACTTAAAATTGGAACATTTTAACTCAAAATTAGAATCGCAACCTTTAAGGAAATGGCCTTAAAACTACAAATGAATGTGGAAAAGTCACAAATTATTTTCATTGAATAAAGCTATAACAACAAAAATAAAACAAACACAAAACAAAACATAATTACAAGTATAGCTAATGAATGAAAATGGCAATTCAAATAAATAAGAGCTCAACGTCTCTGACTAGTATTGATGGCAAGCTGATGAGTGATGGTCATAGTTTTTGTGACATTAAGGGTTCAATGTTATTAAGGGTTCAAAGTAATTAAGGGCTAGAGGTCATTTAGGGTTCAAGGTCATGTTTATCTAAGGGAAAATTCTATCTAAAGGACTATACACTTGGATTGCATAGGAATAAGATCTGTTAGAAATCAGAGAACTTGGAGACATGTAGCAAACAATATCATATCTAAGTTTGTGATGATCAAAAATGCAGTGGAAGATGCTTTGAGTTTGACAATATTTGGAGGATTCCCTCTGACTATTTCCTTCATACCTTATTACAAAAGTACAAACGTATACAGATTGTGTATTTAAAAGAACAAAGTATACACATACACAAAAACTGTTGATTCTTCATTTAACCATCAGATATTGAAATGTGAAATCAGACATCTAGCATGATTTAATGAAGGGAATGATTTTGTAATTTTACGTCAAAATGCAAGCTGAAGATAGATGTAGTGCTAGTTTCTTATGACATTATGATAACACTTATTATACCTGTCATGCTATCTCCAGAAAGAACAAATAACAGATGTTAACTATTTAATGTAGAGCTTTTTTACATGTTATAGGAAAGTCGTAGATTATGTTAACATTAACATATATTATTGTTCTTGACATTTCAGGAAAACTCAATTTCAAACTGTTTACTGTTACACATACATAGAAATACCTACCAATAAAAGAGCAAACTCTTACAAACTTAAAATTTCAATCAAAGGGAGTTAAGCAGACACAACCCATAGTAATACAGCAAATGAAATGGAACTATAGTTAACTAGCATTTTAAGAAACTATATATGTTACAGTAGTGATACTTATAAATATAGCAGTATGTGAAACTTAGTGTGTCCTAGCGTTTATTACTGTTAACTATAAGGGATTCTCTTTTGCAAACAATCTAAATATATATATACCATCATTTTTGCAAATATCTTTTATATTCCAAAATTGTTTCAGGCTTAACATTGAAGGCAACACCATTTTATGCCAAAAAGTACAATACTGGAAACTGAGAAAAGGTTGATAGTAGATTTTACAAAATGGCTTATTCATGAGTTTTTCCTCAGGCTCCACTACAAATTATTTGATTTCCCTTGAACAAGTTTGGACCAGAACTATCCTCGTTCATGCACATCATCAGGTAATATACTTCAACTGTGTAAAGGTTCAATAGTATAGGTTGGGATTACATGACAGACGGACAGACGGACAGTGGTATTCCTAAACTGTGGACCATAATGTCATACAGATTCACCAATGGACGGACAGTAGTATGCCTTCAACAAACACGTAAAAGTAGACCAACTTGACATAAAGGATACGCATTCTTACACAGAATCTAAAGGGTTCTTGTAAATGTGAAACATGTAATAAAGATAGATTTCAACATACAAATAGCCGATACAGAATCAAAACACAACATCATTTGTCATCAGGAAGGAAACGTTTTTGGCATTTTCATATCTACTTTGTTTAGAAAGGGTCCTGTATGTAATTCACCTGTATGTATACTGTAGCATCTACTATCAACAGACCCATGCAGCTTTTCACTTAGTGTTAATTGTTTATAATTGTATGTGAGTGAGACAATAAAGCAATACTGTAACAACAACAAAACTTCTACTATACTACTAAACTATAATAAAAACAACAAAGTACACGTAAAATTTGTTCCTTTCAAGATGAATATTACATGGATATACTGTTCTACACTTAACAACAAAACAACTAACAACAAAATAAGGTTCATTCGGCTTGATAAGCTTCTGCTCATTAATAATTGTTAACAAAGAGTATATAAAAATGTCTAGCAAATATTAGGTGGATATATTATAGCAAAGTCAAAAATTAATTTGAAACATATTACATGTCAACTTTTATACAAAAAAAGCAACTCTTACTTACAACTGACTCGCTGTAAAACCCTCAGCTAATCACAATGTTGGGGCAAATTATTCAACGAAATTAAAATAAAAGATTATTCATAAGCACACAAAAAATAAAAAATATATTTAAGCACTTAAATCAAAATTCAGCGAAAACTTTGATAATAATGTATATGAATAGCCTTCAAAATAACAAGCTTGAGTTTGATCATATTAAGCTGCATATCCAAAAGAAAATCTTGCCCGTGAAAAAGAGCGGAAGCCCAGCCCTGCAAATAAATACAACACATAATATTTTATATAAAACAACCAAAAATTCACAAAACAAGCACGCACTTTTGCAAATGATCACACATGTTGAGCTCAAACTTGCAGCATCAGCTCTCACATGTTTAAGCACTATTGTCTGCCTCACTGGAAGAGTTAGAAAACTGATTGCGCACTTTCCTATGGACACGAATCGCCGCCCGCGTGCCTTTCTCATGATCTCCAAGTAAATTAGTCTGCGTTTCTTTATGAGCAAAGTAATAATCTTCTTTACACTTAACACAGAAATAAGTCCGTGGCTGCCTTCGTTTATTGTCTGGTTGAGCTAAAACCTTCGCCATGACACCAGTCGGCACCCCACTCGGCTCATGTGGAAACTCCATTAAATCACGATTTTGTTTCGGGACTGAGTAAACCATGGCAGTTGGAGGGAATGTTTGCATAGGGACATGTATAAGCTTCGTGGGTTCTGATAAGCCGCCTGTCTCCATATTTATGATTTGTTCGCTAGTCAGGTGACCCTTCACGCGCTCCCG
>ENA-OREC01000945-OREC01000945.1-marine-metagenome-genome-assembly--contig:-NODE-945-length-13393-cov-15.400946_pt1 | contig 13393 bp, 3 predicted proteins | sample MGYA00248626_ERZ508543 | MGnify/ENA primary metagenome ERZ508543 (study PRJEB26211, sample SAMN05518279) | marine metagenome | isolation source: Puget Sound, Washington, USA | host: Bankia setacea... | reverse complement strand
AACTCTCATTGCCTTGTATTGGTTGGTTCCTTGAGTATGAACCTTAACCGTCATTGCCTTGTATTGGTTGGTTCCAGGTAAGGATTCAAGCATGATTTACACATTAATGAACATGCTAGTTTCAAAATAAACTACTATATGCCCGCTATCACTACTATATGCCCGTTATAATCACTACTATGTGCCCGCTATCAGTCAATAAAATTCAAATTTAGTAAGAATAAAGAGTATATAGGACAAGCCACTGTGGTATTTGGATATTGCTCATTGTTTAGTTTCAAGCGCTAGAAACATGAGTGAATGTACCCTGATTGTTGTCACATCTGATTGTCTGATTTTCCCCCATATTTAAGTCACATGTGTGAGCACATCGACTAACTCTTCTGATACGTTGCAAGGCTCATGACCAGCAGTGATTATACATCTTGTGACATATTTATATTTTGATAAAAGATTGAAGCCAGGAAAGATCGACGGACAGGCGTCTTTAGACTGGTTAAAGCAAACTGAGTAAAGGTACACGAGACTTTGTATGTCCCACACATGGTGTATGTGAAGGTCTAACACAGATGTGAGATGCCTTTATATTAACTCTCACATATCCTATAGAATACCTTAATTAACTCCCAGAGTATGTAGTTCTATTGAGGTTATGATTAGTTATCTTTTACTCTTGAACTGTATATAGGTTTAACAAGAAACAGTCATAGATAGTAGTTTTAGAGTTTTTAAAGTTTTTTAAAAAATTAGGGAAGATTGTGATAGAGTTATTCCTCTTAAAAAAATATTCAATTTTAGAATTCACATCTAGTATGTTTGTCAGTCTTTGTTATTTTGTGTCAATATACAATTATTGTATTTTGACCAAAAGTGAAAAAAGTGCTTGCAAATATATACATGTATTATCTAACTTACAGAAAGCAATTTTTCATTAAGTGAGATCATGGTAATTTCAACCATCAATGTTTATGGAAATGAGCCAGATTGCATATAAGGAGTGTGTAGCTAGGTTACATTTTTAGAAGTTTTGGTTTTGCAGCAAAAGTGGAGTACAGGATTGGGATTAGGTAGAACAGGTATATAGGACAGTGCAAGCTAGCATGTACACCAATGTAGACAAATGCATCGATATTGTCAAACAGAAGCATCCAATACCTGTCTAGAATTCAATTCTATATAAATTTGTGTGTTCAGATTTATTCTCTCTCTTTTTCGTTCAAAAGACAATGATGTTGATTATAGCTAGATAGAATTGTATAATTTTGTTTTACGTTTTTGCTCAGATAATAATTTATTTTAAAGTATACAAGGTTGATTACGGGTTTGTTAATATCTGGACACTTAAAAACAATTATATGTCTTCTTCTCTTGTATATAGAGTACATGGCCACTAAATGATATCTGATTTTTTTAGACAGAACAAAACAGCTGCAGTGAATTTCTTTGACCCCTCTGCTTCAGCAATTGCCAATCAAAATTAATAATATATAGAAACCCTCAGAATTGAACATCTCTCTCAACTACATTTGTTTTACAGATTTGTAGAAGTCTTAAAGTTAAACCTTAAACGTACTAACCATTTAGCCCATCCCTGGTGATTTTACCAAGGGGCTAGTAGAAATTATTTCCAAAATATTTCAAGGTAGATTATAATTAGTAGTGAGAGACAGGAGATATTCTGCTATGATATAACTACAATAGTTCTAGATCATTTAAATGTGATTATAACATAATATCTACTTTTGTTTGGAATGAAACATGTCACTTAAGGCATGCCTTTTAAACTATCACCTATTCCTTTCATCCACTTGTAGCAGTCTCAGTGAAATAGGTATAGTTGTGAGCTTTCCCTGGACCCTTAATACATGGTAGTAACATGCTGTACTAGATGCTTAACACTCTGATTTGATGTGTATAGATGAATTCATGGCTTTAATAGAGAAAAAAGCTATAGCTCCTTGCTTTTACATCCCCATTGTATTTTTCTACATGTACTTTCCTCGTTTAAAATAGGTACCTCCTGCAAACAAACTTTTCGGTGTATAATATAGTAATCACACTGTCCCCCCCTCTGTATGTCCAATTAAATGTCTTGTAAACGCAACTCCTCCTAACAGATGACCCGATTCTGATGAAACTTCACACAGATGCTGTATATGACCTGAGGATGTGCATGAAGGAGGATAATCCTAATTCGAAATATTTCAAAGGAGATAATTTAAGGGAGACAATTAGTAGTGCGGGACAGGGTTACTATCCTTGAGTTTAACAGTGTACCCCAGATGCTGCTAGGCTATACATGCAGAATGTGCTAGTAAAGTTAAGCATTTATAGTTAGTAGTCTGATTTTATGTTTCGGCAAATGCTGTATATCACTTATTTTAAGAGTCCTACCAAAACTATAACTCAAATACATGTATATTGAGGGGTGAATGTGGAATGGTTCTATCTACCTCTTTATTCACTCCCTGACATGTAGATACTTGTAAATCTAAGAATATAAAAATACTGAACTGCACATCTTTCTATTGAAGGATTCCTTAAACATTTTGTTTGCTTGTTTATCTTTTTTATCTTTTCATTTATCACTTTTTAAACATTTGTGTGTACACAACCAATTTTGACTCAGCTTATTAGTTCTTAGAAACGAGTGTACTTGGTCTTCTGTTATGGGTAATTCCTTGCCGGTCACTCTCTCATACAGGTACTAGCTATTGTCAAAGCCTTTGGATAGGATCTACATCTTGAAAACTCATCTGCTTTGGGATTCCAGCCGGGGGTCACTTTTTTATTGCCTTTGTAATAGATGCCATTGGGTCGAGGCCTCCCAAGGTTGCCTTAAAACAAACTTAAACAAATATTGGATTTTGACTATGTTGAACCATTGATAGCTTCCATTCATATCCACATACAATGTTACTTGTGACTGATCATTGTAGTGGCAGTCTCTTAAACACTCTTGTAACATTGTGTGTTTTTGTAAACCAATTGGATCACTTACTTTACGTTTTCTTGAACTTTTCTTTTTTCTTCCCGCTCCTGCTATATAAAAGCTAACAGAATGTAAGAATAATTATAAAAATATACTGACAATACATTATACTTCAGATTACAAAGTAGTAATCAACTGTTAATTTAACGTGTAATCTCAATGAAACAAATCTGGTTATTTGCTTTTGGTCAATTTTCCTGCTACTTTGTTTTAACCAGTTCATTTTATTCCCAAAAATTTAATGTTTAAGATTTTATATATATATATATATATATATATACATCCAGTTATGTAATTACATTTTGTATTATAATAAAAGTTGTTGCTATTGTTTTAGATTCTTAGTGCATTATCTATTTGAGTATTGTACATGTATATATTTCATTGTGATTCTTTTGTGTTGTATGTGTGCCAAGTTACTAAGCTTGGATAGATTATCAAATATTCCCATTCTGTTATATTCAAAACTCCTAAAGTACCTTAACTAAAGCTTGTATTGCATTGTTGTTTTTATGTGATCAAACTGTTCATGATAGTGAAATTGAATGTTTGGCTATATATGTTTGAATATATTTATAGGTGTTCACTTAATTTCACAATTTTAATTTAATTTTTGGTATATTCAGTAAGCTTCTGATATTAAGACTGCTTGGTAGAACGGTCTGTCTTTGGTACCATGCAAACAGCTGATTTCAAATTGTACTGGTATTTGTGTCTTGATCGTTACTTAGACCGATTCACTAGTAAGACCATTTTTTGTTGGTCTAAAGGGTGGTCTTATTATTGGAACTTAAACGTAGAGATTCTTTTTACAAATGATTTAAATCCATGAAAATATATATTGAAAATTCCAGAGACTTCAAGATAAAAAAATACATTGTTCCCAAGGGTGGGATATTTCTGAGGTGTTAACATATTTCTTACACAAATTATTTTGTCTTGATTTATTTTTCAGAGCTACCAGTAGTTTCCAACTAGCAGCACCTGATGCTGATAGACAGGAAAAGCCTTTTTACAACTTCTGAGAGAATGATCTTCACCTCTAAGTTGGCATTCCACTTTTAGAGAATGACCTTCATCTGCTGGAGAATGACCTTCACCTTTCACATGACATTCAACTTCTAGAGAATGACCTTCACTTTTTAAATGCTCTTAACTTCTAGAACGAAAAATATGTTGTGACTATATATATAATAAGAGGGCAGTTTTCCATTCAACCCACAATATGACCTTCACCTCTTAAATGACCTTCAACTTTGAACAATATTTGTCTTGAATCATGTTTGGTTGTGAATGCCATTGGATTTTAAAAGACATTAATTAGATAATAGTTATTATTTCTCAATGTTTTTGTTTTCTTATGTTTGATTTTGTTTTTAAGGTGTACCTTCCATAAAGAGTGCTGTAACTACTTGGAATGAGTTTACAACACAAATAATTAGCTTGTCAATATGAGTGTGAAAACCTAACCAGAAAGTTAAAGAATAGCAGTCCTTTTCACTTAGTGTTGGATATACATGTTTGTTTTTAAATGCCTGATTTTTTAAAATTTAGGTAATCAGTTTACTTAGAAATAGATAGAAACTTAAGGTTTGTATTTTATGTCTGTTTGTCCTTTTTAAATTCATGAATAGAAATATTGAATCCAGGGACCAATTTGTGTATATTTTTCGGTACTTTTTTGTACTTTAAATTCTCTAAGTCTTGTTTCAAATATCAAAACTCATTGTTGCAATCAAAGATGCTTATTTTGCTTCTTACAAATAAACAAACCTAAGAAAAAGCTTGACTCCAGGCTTTTCATACAAAAAAAGTAGAACTATTTTTGATATAGATTTTAACATTTTTCATCAGATTTTGTCTTGTATGTATTTACATAATCATTAACATGCACATTGTATCAGACTTATTTCTATGTAGGCATTATGTTTGTAGGCATAGTACCCTTTATGTTTTCATTCTTACACAGGTTTGCCTCTTAATGCATATTTTCTCCTTTTTATACTATTTACTCAAATATTTATATTTACAAAGGCATATTAGATCTGAAATGTTGGATCACTTTCTTCGTCAGTGTTAAAGTGGTCAGAAGAAATGATTTTAAATGTATTGATCATTTAAGATTATTTTGGATGAAAACATTAAAATTGTCCCCTAATTTAACTGTGTTGCTTGTGTCATAATCCTGGGCATTGTATAGCTTTATTTACTGTATTTATTTTTTTAATTCTCTTTGAAACTTCTTAGTTTGTTTGCTTTTAAAGTGCTGCATTTACAACTGTGAGAAATGTCTTTAGGGCAAGGTCACTGGCCTTTTTAATGTATACATGTACCTATTTTTCGAAAAAAACATTTTATGAACCTGCAGTCATAGTGAACACAAACATGAACAGAATTTAAAATGTGTGTATAACCATTCATAAATTCACTGGTTGTATACCTTACTCTACTCTGTCTGTTGAGCTATAGTTTGGTTATGTTTCAACCATTCTACTTACAAACTTTGAAGATTTGCTGTATAGTAGCAAGCTCTGACCAATGAAACAAGATCTTAATAGGTCCTAAAAGAGGCCTTAAATTAATACATTGAACTCGGCTGTCTGAAAATTTGAAAGCGAAATTGTGTGCTCTAAATAGGGGCCCTGTCACAATGTTGAAAGCTCTTTATAGCATAGCTATACTTTAGAAGCTGTTTACAGAATCCATGTGCTTTTTCTCTGTGATAGTCTTGATATTTGTTTTCATCAAGATTGTGTAGCTTTTTTTAACTTACTCTTTATATGCATATGTATACATGTTGATTTTTTGATAAAACAAGTTATTTAAGAAAACCTAAATCCCCAAAAGTCTAACTTTACGTTTCATGTGAGTGTGCTAGTGGAACAGTATGCATATATATATATATTGTTAGCATCACATAACCATTGTATTGTTATCTTTCTCATAGTTTTACTATTTTAACGAGAACCGTCCATAACAATAGGCCGGCAGGGTACTAGTAGAACTTGGCTCAAACCTTTTTATACCTAGTGGCTGTATATAGCTATAGTATAGGTTTGGTTTAGTATATTTGACCAATGATCTGGAATTGTGACCCTCATATAGCATTGTGTGACCCATTTCCTGCACCTTTGATCCACTTATAGCATTTTGTGACCCATATATAGCATTTTGTGACCCATATATAGCATTTTGTGACCCATAATTATAGCATTTTGTGACCCTTTTTAAGTATATTGTTGGGTACCTTTTTAAGATGCTAAAATCATTATATTTATCCTTTCAAAAAGTATAAACCTTTCAACATGTAGGTGAAGATTTTTTTTTAAAAATGAAGTTTTGTAGTAATTTCTGAATACTGTGATTAGTATGGGTAGTGCATTAAAGAATCAATGGAAATATACTTATGTTTGATATAGGTCAAATTCCAGCTCATGGGTTATTTATAGTAGATTGACGTGCTGTGGAAATATTTTTTAATTGGTGGTGTAATTGTAAATATCATGATTTTTTAAAGGTTTAGAAATGTGCTATAATGTGTATTATGTGTGTAAGAGTTTAATGTGGTTCTACTCTGTTTTATATAAAAATCAACTATTCATTCAGTTTATACTTTCAATGTAGTGCAATTTATATTTACACTATTGATTAATGAGTTAATTTGATAATAAAGATCTGTTCTAGATTGTAATTTACTAGGCCTTCAGAATGATCTTTTGTGTGAACAGGTTTTGCCTGTTTAACATTTATATTTCGGAGACCAATATATGTGTTATTGTAAGACAAGACATTTCTTATCAGAGCCAGGTTGAACCATACAGTCAATGCTTAAACTAATTTGTTTTAACTGAACATCTAAATATACATAATTCTGTCCTTTTGTCATCTAATTTACAATGCTTTTGTGTTACTTTTTTATATACATCAATACTGAATATTTTACTACATTATTCTGTCATCTAGATGTCTCCACTAAATAATGCTTTTGTATTTACAGTATCTTTTATGAACATCAAGTTTATCATGGCATGGTTTTAGTTCTATTGGGTTATTAGTATATATTTTTATATTTTTCTACTTTTGATGTGAGCATATTTTTCATTGAATTATTATTTTCATAAAGAGTATTTTGGATTGAGTTTTAATGAATCATCAAGCTAAGTTTATGTAAAACAAATGTGTTAGTCCATTTTAACCAGTATGTAAATTTATGTTTGGGCAAGTGCAAAGATCTTTGGTTTAACTAAGACTCCAATGAAAAGAAATAATTACCTAAACATATCAATACATCAATTATTAGTAGTTCATCCATCACGTTTTGTGTTATGAAATCTAAACTTTAATATGCACACCTGAGAAAATAATGCTGACATTCAAAAGATCTACATAACTATTTTAATAGAACAACAGTCACCCAAAATGAAAACATTACACTTTTATAATGTGAGAAAAAAACACCAATACCTCCCAATGCAGGAAGTTGAATTCCATCACATGTAAGGGTGTTAAACCTTATGGAGTGAGTTTAATAAAAAAAAATAATCATAGGATGTTTCAGATTTAAGGTCATGAATTCCCCATATATTCAATACAAAGGTAGATAATTAAAGAATTTGAATAATTAAAGTCTCAAATCTAGCTTTTGCATTGTGTTTTCGTAAAACTGTGTGTGTGTTGTTGTTTTTTACATAAGATTCTCTCAAGTGACAGCTAAAAGAACATTTTGGTCTTTACAATCAGTTGAGTTTTTGATGACTTGTCTGTTTTCCCTATATGAGTTATCTCCCTGCTGTACATGATAAATTACTTTGTATATAAGGCTTATTATTGCCTTTGTTATGTGTCCTATTTTATAGAGGCAGAGTGAAATACATTGATTTAATAGTGTGTTCGCTATTTGTATTATAAAAGTGTAAAGTTTTCATTTTGGTTCAGTATAGTTGTATAAACACATGGTTAGATAATTATCAATGGGGAATTACCTCTTTATCATAGGAACCTGTAGATATGATGACAATTTTAGATGTGTACAATTATGGACACAATGTCTTGCTATCAGGCTTAGAGATATTCATTTATTTTTCTTGCAGTCTTTGCTACCATTTGTTTGTGCCTTTACCTTGTCTGTGTTTGATTCTAATACGTAACGAGAAAATCATTTATTTTCAAAACCATGACACCCTTAACTTGTATGTATTAAATTCATTATAACAATTTAGTGTGGCATTTCTTTCTACTGTACTAGTGGCCTATAATGTCTATACCATTGTTGAAGTGACAATTTGGTAAATATTTGTTCTGTCTCATTTTATTTATTTCACACATAATTGTTCTGTCATTTCTATAGATAGTGTATGTAATATTGTTTAGAAAATATATATTGTTTACAATTTGCAATAGTTTCCTTAATAAACCTTTTTTAAACTGATATTTTAAACTCTGATATTCATGCACTTTAAGATAAACCAAATTAGTAGCAATAATTGATTAACGTTTAGTACAATTACCTAGTTTACTTTTTATTTTACTTTTTTCTGTAGAACAAATATAAAAGTTGAAAATTGTTTCATCAGATATTTTATTGCATAGGTTTAATGGATTGATTCATGAGCTATAAAAGCTGTGAAATGAGTTTTTGTTCAGAACAGAAGAATCTGAAATACACTTCTGATTCTTAATACTTCATACATTGAAATTGATATTATTTATCAGGAAAGATTGTGTACTCATGTTAATTTTTTGCACACTATCTTTAAGACTTGTTCTCTGATACTGGATTGTTTAAATTCAGTGTTTTAAAGCTGTCCATTCTTTTTATACCCCTGCAAACAAAGTTTTGAGGGGTGTATATAGAAATCACCCTGACCGTCCGAATGTCCATATTTTTTGTAAACGCATCTCCTCAATGGATGAACTAACATTACAAAGTTGTACCGGTAGAATACGACCTGAGGATGTGCACGATGCAAGATGATCCCAGTCCGAAAAATATCACGGGAGATCATTGAAGGGAGATAATAGAAAAAAATGTCCATGATGGGGTATAACGAATGTGATTTGACTCATTGTTCTATTTTTAAGATCAACACAAATATGTCCACTTACATAAGCTTGTATGTGATAATTTGTATTTGATTTTGTATATGTCATGAAATAGTTTTTTTCTGAACCATTTATGTTGTTAGATATCTTGTTATAGTTTTAAATAAAGCTGTAGTTTCTGTACGCTGACTTTGTTTTTATACCAACCCTGTCTCTAACATTGACAAGTGTTTTCAATTACCACTGAAAAAAAGTTTTTTTTCTTTATCTTTAATCATTAAATTAATTGTAACTTAATGTGTCTTCAAACATCATTTGTTGTACATGCATATCTATTTGAATGGTATGTGTCTTTAAACTGCCAAGAATCAATCCCATGACATATATTTTTATATTGATTAATTTGAATTCTTTAACTTTTTTGTTAGATAATATCATTCAATTTATTCTTTAAATACAATATAGCACAAAAAAAGATGCATGTATATTGGGATATTAATGACTGCCAACCAATTCATTTCCAATTTAACAATTTAATGTTTAAGTCCAAACAAAATTAAAAAAAATATATTTTCAAAAGTAAATATTTATAATTAAAAATAAAATGATACCAGAGTTCAAACTCTTTACTCTCCATTCAGTATCAAATTAATTGATTTCGATCAAATATTTCATAGAACAACTGCATAATATTTATGAAAACACTTCACATAATGTTTCTAATTAATTTTGAGATAAATCTATTTTTTTAATTTTAAAAGCTGCTACCAAGGAAACAGCTACCTTGCATTAAACAATAGGTACTAGGATAGCGCTTGAAAACTATAATAACAATGACCAACAATTTAACAGACTTGATTTTCGATGACTATATATATATTGACCCAAGTGCCTTGATTTGAAGATTTTACCTGCAAAGTAGAATCACATCCTTCAATGCTAGATTTGATGAAACTGTATGTATTCTATAATAATGATATAATAAATGACAACTTAATATTACTTCATGAAACACTTCTAATGGTGTTAAAATTCTCTTGAATAAAACGTTTGTAAACCAACTTTGACTCAGCACATTGCACACCACCTTAACTCGACTAGCGGTCTAAAAATAGCTTCGAGGAATGTACACAATCATAATCTATTTTTAGACATGAATACACTGTTGGATTAGTTTCAGGAATGTCAGTGTGTGTGCAGATCTATATATATGATTGACTTGTATGTGTATTGAAACATAGTGAGTGTTACCTATGTATCTACATATGTCCATACTATTGTTACAGTGTTAAAACTAGTGTTCGTGAAGCCAGAAAGAGGAATTAGATCTGGAAATTTCTTGTCTACGGTATGCATTGAAATTAATCGTTTTATGTTCCATGATTCATACTGACTTTATAACTTCTTTAGGCATGCTATTCAGATAAACTCCACATAAATGGTGTAGATTTATTTTCCACAACTATTTCAGCTTTGTACTAGACTGAAAATAGGGTTGATAACATTGACATGTATTGTCCATTTTCAACTTGATTGTATAACACTTTCGTTTACAACATTGTACTGGCTTCCGGCAAAAGTATTGCAAAAAAAGAAGCAAGTTTTGTATCACTTTATCATTCAAATGTTACAGGCACAGTACTGAGTAGCATGTTTTTTTCTTATGATAAAGTGCAGCCGTATTTCTGCTACTAGGAGTTTTTCTCGTAGATGTGCTTATAAATCTTAAATAGCCTATACCGGTGTCGATCTGTTTACTTTCGTATTAGACGTATCGCAAAGTCATACCGCTTCTATTAATTAAGGTAGTTCACGCTCTGTATATGTGGGATTTGAAGTTGATATTATTCATTTTAATTTCAACGAAACTAGAAATATGAACGTTACTCTTGTTGAGCCTTCTTGTATAAACAAAAGATTATTTTATTTGTAGAGTATATATAGAGACAAATGTCAGCATACATTTATATGACCGTGACCGCGAACATTTGATTCATCAAAATCTTTTCGCGCACCTTATATAAATATATTATAACAACATGATATGACTTGTACGACGTCATTGAACATGCACTTATCATAATGACTGAAATTGGAGGAATTATCGTTGTCGTCTGGGATGCATCTTAGTAAACCAACTAATTGGGCATTTTTCATTTATTCAATTTTAAAGTGTCGCTGTTATGTGGCGGGAACATGCATCACGTTTAATTTACTGTCTCCCAAAAATAGATATATGAAACCTTGTGTAAGTTATGTAGTTAATATAGACCTTGATACTTACGTTACGACGTAGTCACGTAAGTATCAAATATGTTTAGTTTATTTCACGGGTGCAAGAGAAAGATATTAGTATATAGTGCAAATGCCACTGTGGGTAACCGTGTTAAGTCTCTGGGGTTGACTCTATTTGTGTATGAACTAAAACAAGGTACCTACATCTCTGATTGCTTTTGGTACTGTCTTTGAACTGCCCCGTGGCTTAATACGAGTATGCTATAGTTTAAAATCGGAGTATGATCTTCTTCAAGTACATACCTCTTTGGTACCGTAAGTATCATACAAACGTTACTTATAACCGCTTCGTAGGTTCTCAGTGTCGAATAGGCAAAATAAAAAAGCAGAACTACCGGAGGCATATCATAAATGAAAAAGGCAGAGCACACAGATGTGTTGATGAATAAGGCTAAGCAAATACTTATATACATATATAATGTTCCATACACGATACACGAGGCAGCTCATACGAATGCGTATCGCGATACAGGGTAGCGAATATGCATATGTATTCATAAACACAGGAGGACATGTACTAGGTATTAAAGTTGAGAACAGAAATTAAATAATTCATAACATTTAGTTAAACTGTTATGGAGATTACAAGACAACTCTTTTTAAAGTCCCCCACCTCGTGTCACCGTATCATATGCCATAAGTAGCTAAACACGTAATACAGAATCTTTAAATGTCAAAATTATCTGACTGAGAAGTAAGCCACACAATAAGTCGAACTTATTACCTAAACGTATAACTTATTACCTAAACGTATAACTATAGACATATGCCTTATAATCAGAACACTTGTGACAGGAACTCACTAAGAACTGTGATCCAACAGAAAACTGATATGTATAATGTACATTGTTTTGATCTTCATCAAAGATGGTACAAGCCAGGTACTAGATGGCCAGATATTATGATGATAAGATTCTTAGATCTATAGTTATCTATAGTCGCATAATATTTTGTCAGTAGTACTTAATGCCTTGCCAATGGTTCATCGTTGTGAACATGTAACGGTGACAAAAATCGCATGCCACTAATTCCATGTATATCAATAAACACAGATGGCTATCAAAGTTAGAGTTAGCTCTTTTCATCACCATTCCTTTCCCAGGAAAACTAAAATTATACTTTGCCTAGGCGACGACATTTCATTAACAGATACTGTATCTGCAATTCTTCTTTACGTGATACTTATATTAGTCAATAACACGTTGCATTCCCTGCCCATACTAATCATATTTTATTTTTACAATTTCCTGTCTATTAAACTAATTTATGATATATAATAACTACTATATTAAATTTTGTTTCCTTGAGAAACATTAACGCTACCCCAACACACATCTTAAATTGACGTTGGTGATGGCCGGGTATACACATGTATTTTAAATAAATGCCACCAATAACTATTGTGTTGGTCGTACTAATAAAATAGTCGAATTTAATCAATAAAAGCCACCAGCAAAAAACAAAAAATCTTCAACAAATTAGCGCGCGCAGATAGACTACGTTTTCATTTTAAGTATAGCACGTACGCGTGAAAACTCTTGTGTTTTTTATATGATGTTTTTCCGTTATAAATTGCGGGTTTTTAAACAGTCCGCACAAGATATTTTTGGGGAAAGATTTAAATCTGTGAAACATGCATTTGATACAATGTTATTAAAACAGTGGTTGCATTTTTAGGTAGACATTTCGACAACTTCTTAGCACATCGTTTGCAGGTTCACGCTGTTTAGTTTCATTGCAACTTGTATCAAAATTGTACGTTTGAAGTCGCCCGCGAGAGGTATAAAACGTATGCTTAAGGGTCACAAAGCGTGAAATACACGTAATAAGTTGCAGTGTGTGTGTATGTTGAAAGTTCAATAAAATACAGATACTTAAGTTACTGTTGTTTCCTTCTATATAAAAACTTTGCCTGTGCAGTAAGTAGATTCGTATTACATCATTATTACACGGCGCCGTGTATTTAAACATGGCTTAAAATATTTGCTATGGAGGAGCACGTGACTGGTGGTTTACAGCTTCTGTATATACTATAGTCCAGAGGAGTGGAGCCAATATATACCC
>ENA-OREC01000944-OREC01000944.1-marine-metagenome-genome-assembly--contig:-NODE-944-length-13398-cov-12.190751_pt1 | contig 13398 bp, 9 predicted proteins | sample MGYA00248626_ERZ508543 | MGnify/ENA primary metagenome ERZ508543 (study PRJEB26211, sample SAMN05518279) | marine metagenome | isolation source: Puget Sound, Washington, USA | host: Bankia setacea... | reverse complement strand
GGGGGGGGGGGGGGGTGAAACGAGATAAAGTTTCAAACAATTAACTATTAATCAACGTAAAACAATGGTTTGCTCTTTTTCTAATGACAGACATAGACGAGTGTACAGAGGGAACATCAAGCTGTAGTCATAGCTGTGTGAATACCCCGGGTAGCTATACATGTGCCTGTACTAGAGGATATGTACTGGGAGATGACAGTATTTCGTGTCTAAGTATGTATGGGAACTTTCATTTTGTGATTGTGCACTGAACTGTATGTTTCGAGTGATTACTGTTCTACATATAGCATTATACCGCTTAATTCGGTTGTCGTACATTCTAATTTTAGTCGAACGATTGTGCATCATATTCATTCAGTTTTGAAGTCTTGTTCTTAGAATGACAACCATGTATATATTGTCCGATATGAAGTATTCTTCATTTGGTTTGGCAGTGACTTATCGTTTGTTAATTCAATTACCTGCTGCCATCTCTGAAAACCAAACCTCTTTTTGCAGATGTGGATGACTGTATAGACGTCACGTGTCAAAATGGCGGATATTGTGTGGACAGAAACGCGTCACGTGTGTGCGCATGCATAGAAGGCTTTACAGGAATGCATTGCGAAATAGGTAGGAACTGTACAAATATTTGGATTTGAAATTATATGTTAAAACGATGTGTAACAGAAAAGGTGGGTATTCATTTAGAAGGATTTAAATATTGTAGCGTACATATAAACAATTTAATGGCTTTGGATATGTTTACTGATAAATGCATATGGCGATGTACAACATTATGCTCTAAACATGTATCAGGATTTTCTTTTTCTTTTATTAGTTTTATTAAACCTGTGTAAGGTATAATAATAAGTGGATAAGCACTACTTGGAAGTACAGATAACTACCATTGGAAGGTCTCACTAGCGGGCCTGGTTTGATATCAAATGAGTGGCCTTTTGAAATAAAGTATTTATAATTATTTATTATTATTATTACTATTATTACTATTATTATTGTTGTTGTTGTTATTATTATTATTATTATTATTATTTTTATTTTTATTATTATTATTATTATTATTATTATTATTATTATTATTATTATTATTATTACTATTATTATTATAATATCGAGTATTGTAACATCTCATACTAGCGGTACTTGACTATATATACGGGATTTTTTCCAGAAGAAGTAACAGGAACCGTGTCCCTTTCCACACCATAACGATACCAAGTGTATTGGAATATACATTGAAAGACAATTGTTATTTTGTGTGAGCATGTTTGTAAAAACTAAACTTGCCTACACGTTATTTTATTCATCATCGCGATGACCGGAACTGTGGTCAGGTGTCGGTATGTGTATTAGTACTTGTTTGTGTGGAATATAACAAAACACGTAAATGAAAGTGATTACAAATATCAACACTACCTTTGAACAACATGTTGGTTTATACATTTATTTAACATGTAACAAAAGCAAATCAAAGACACAAACTCACATACATATAAACATTTTCTTAGTGGCCAATCAGAAAGCCGTACTTTTGAAAATTTATACTTCTATTTCATGAAGACGGCTAGTTTTGGGTTCGTAATTATTAAGCTACGACGGAAAACATAAAAAGGGGCGTTGTCTGTCCAAACATAGATTAGACACAAAGTACATTGTTCTCTCAGTTCTTTTCACAATTAAGACACATTATTACTGTTGTTTGTAGTCAGCACATTAATCATCAAATCAAACATAAAGCCCGATTACATGAACTGAATCTTCGTATTATACACCCTGCCTTCTGTCCCACTACATGCAGCCATCAGCGTGAAGCATTTTGTAAAACATATACAATACAATTAATCGCTTCTAACATTTTCATTTGAGGAGTTTTTGAGATTTTACACGTTTCTTAATCATAAAGTCACAGACATATAAAACAAACACACGAGGTGGTCATATCAGAACATTATAAGCGAAGACAGTATTGAGTTTAAGTCCATATTAAACACTTTAGAATACAAAACATCATGTACTACCCTTGCTATACAGTACAGTATATCATAAAACAGTTATATTAAACAATATACGTTTTCCGCAGATGTAGAACTGTTTGTATTAAGTAAAATTATGTGTCCCTCTCAACACATACTTATTTTATGAAATAAAAACAATATACCAACACGTTGGGTAAAATACACACGTATCAGTGTTTGTAGAACTCATCGAACGTTCTAGATCTTGAACTCGCAGATGTACGCATATGAGTGGTCACAATGCACGAGTTCCCACTCTCCTTTGTAGATGTCGGAAGGCACCATAACCACGCACATTTCCTGGTAACCCACGGATTCAACCGCACGCCAGTTTGTGTAAGTAATCGCCTCATCTGAAAACAAGAAGAAAACAAAACATTTTTAAAAAGGTCTACCGTAAATATGATAACGATGCTGCTGGTGATAACAGCGACTACAATGACGATAATGCTCATGCTGGTAATGCCAACGATTACAATGATGATGATGATGATGCCGATGACGACGACGATACGATGGTGATACTGATGATAGCAGCGCTTACACAGATGATGAACGAAATGGTGATGATGATGATGATGCCGATGATGATGATTGTGGTGTTTGGTGGTGATGAGGATATGAAGGAGGTAGATATAGAATAAGAGAACGAAACATATGGTGTTGGAACCGATGTTGATGAAGAAAATGATTAAACAAGGAAATGGTTGATGATGGTGTTCTTCTTGATGAGGCTGATAACGAAGATGACGACAGTTGTGGTGAATTAAATTATAATGCTGCGAGTAACACAACGTTGTAATAACATACCATCCTCTTCATTACTTTCAGCTGACACATACATACACACAATGCCATGTCGACATAAAAGGTAAATTTTTAAGAAATCACTTTACAATGTGTGATATTTTTTGAATGAATACCGTTGATCCATTTGAACTGGCCTTCACGAGAGTGCATGCCAATCCACACAGGTTCCGAGTAGAAGGAGCTAAGCCAGCTGTACATGGTATTCTGTGGATAAAAACAGAAAAATTGCAAAGATACTCTCATATTGGCACTCTCATAATATGTTGGATGGTGATCATAAAACCAGCGATATGTCCTTTTGAAGCATTTCTACAAACGTACCAACTATAATATCGCCCTACATAATGCCCTACCAATGAAAGTACGGGTTAGTTTGATGAGTACATATGCGATTGAACCAACTCCATTCAAGAAATTAGCTAATACAACTAACTGTTGTCATTATACTAACACGCACCTTAAACACATTAGTTTATACTATTCGGGAGTACTGCGCATATGCATTTACATGCTATGGTAATAAACATAAACAAGTTTGAACACATTCTTGTTGTTCAGTTTAATCCTAAAGGAAATAACATATATCTAAACTGCAAACTTGACTTCTGATGAAAACATCCATGTATTCTGATCAGCAACTCAGGGTATTTACTATACATTAATTAATGCATTTTGTTGGATTACTTTTTGTTTCATACGTTATTGTGTAGGCAGATTAATCGATTATACAGATAGCATCTTTAATCAAATATACCTGTGTTCCGTCGTCCGTTAGGTACAGGAGACTTCCGTTCTTGGCCTCACAGAGGCTCATTGCCGTACGCCAGGGCTTTGGTGTGGGAACAAACTCGTAACATGACTGTCCAAACTGTGTGAGAGAGCCGCCATCTTGAACGGCGTATAAATAGGTTACAGTAGGGCACAACCCAACATTTCCTGCAAAGCAAGGGAGACAACCGGTAAGGATGAGCTGATTTAAATATGGCTTTTTGTGATATTACCTTAGCGGGTCACAGTTCCTAACGACTTACGTATCTTCATAAGACAGAGCTAATTTGGCATGGAATAACGTCATCAGTATTTACGATTTACAGAGAAAGCGATACCGCGTGATGCCAGAACTAAAGAAGAAGGTGTCCTTCATCTATGTGGCCGGTGTGACAGTGTTTTCAGGCGTGAACGCAAAAAGAAGTTGAAGATACAATATGATTTGATATCATTCATAGGAGCATCAATAACAATACGATTGGCTCAACGCCCTGTTGGCTTCTCGATGGCTAAGCTCAAAAGCAACATAATTGCATCACAAATTCTCTTTTGATACATGCTGTATACTTTTATCAAGTTAAATACATTTGTAAATGTAATTTGTTTCATTTTTCTGCCATTAACTTACTACATGCATTTACTGTGACTGTACATATGTATTTGGTATTTTGTAGTTAATACAATGATATATTTATTCGTTGTCATTTGTATTACGGATAGACAAGTTGCACATGAAGAGTGATTAATATGTTGGGTTTCAATATTAACATATGACATACCGGAGATATATCTAGGCGTTGTTGAAGGTCCATTTGTTGCTTCTGTCATTATAGTTGTTGAAGCAGTTGGTATTGTTGTTGACGATGTTGTTGTTGTAGAAGCTAAAACGAACGAACAACATGTCGATATGTTATGCATTTTTATGACGATGGAAGAAACAAGCGAATATGTAAATATAGTATAAGACTCAATGTAGGCAAAGGAAGACGCTCTGAATCAAACAGAAGGAAAGCAAATAAAATATTCATAATAAACACTGTAGACTAAATGATTGGCTTTAATCACCAAGTCAAAATTAATAGCAATCGGAAAGCACATAATTAAGAATGAAATGTCGATGTCTTCAGATAAAGTCAATTCGATACCGTTAATTTGTAGTGACACTCATTTATCATCAAACCTTTAAATGAGTTATCTTTTATCACGATGTCAATTTTGGAATAAAAAACGAGTGTTGATATACAAGACAATGGTGAAGTTCTACATGTATACTTACGTAAAACGGAGACATTTGATGCCCTCACTGTCAGATTAGCTACTGCGTTTCCAGCCACGCAATGGTACGCTCCACTGTCATTTAACTTCAAGTCATAAACAGTAAGCACTTGACTACCTGTTCCAACAGTTTCATCATTCCTAAACCACGTGTACGTCATTTCCGGATCGCCAGTAGCATTGCAAACCAGTGTCAATGTTTCGCCTTCCATACGTGTCTGATTCTGGAGAGGCTCGACTAACACCGGTGGTTTGGCACAATACATGTTGTTTTTGTCCATAGTCTCTAGGTTGTCCAGTAACTCAATCGTCATATTCCTTACATCAGGTACCGTTTGTGTGAAATCGTTGGTTACGTTAAGGAGCACACTTTCAAACATCGATAAAGCGTCCAGAACATCACCTGCTTTACTGTCATGAGAGAAGACGAATATTTCGTAAAGCTTAGCTACCGAGTAATGCGCACAGTCTAAGAAAGAAACGCATTCAGAAGAGTTAAAGTATTCACCAGTCACATTGTCCATTGCGTTAATCCAATGAGGAATCAGGTTAACGTTCGTTGCCTCGTTGATTTGATCTTTTAACATCGACGAAGCAGCGTTTGAATAGCCAGCGGCATCGGCGAAGTAAGCATCGTTTGATACGTTTGCCTTCGCGCCATTAATAGTGTTAGCCAGCTCATCCAGTGTTATGTTAAACACGTTTATAGCAACTGATTCATCTATACCAATATCTATCATAGTAAATGTGGACACTCGGCTGTTGATGGTGTTGACATCATACATATCTTGATATTTAGATGCATTATCAAGATCAGACATTGTTTCATTTGACATTTCGAACAGGAGCTGGGCCGCATCTTGCAAGAATCCGTATGCAGACGTAAACGTATCACACTTCCTGCTAAATATTTCGACTCTGCTGTGATAGTCCTCACCGTCTGTATTGTTTTGGAATCCAATTGTCTGGGCAACTACATTTATTGTCTCATAAACACTACTTGCGGAGATATTCACAGAACCAGTATTAGCCTCACGTAGGGTTCGGTATAAAATATCGACAGCCTGGTCTTCAATTTCCCGTCGTTTTCGTCCACTAAACAGATGACCGAATGAGTTTAAGACACTCTCAATGGCGGACTTTGCAGCATACCAGAGACTCTGAACGATGTCAGTAAAGTTAACCCTTAGCCTTATGGTCTTAAACCCAAGTTTAAACATGTTGACATCGCAATGCACGTCGAATACAGATTTATCATAAGTGGAGAGCTGAACTTCAAATCCACAGTTCCTAACGTCTATAACATTCTCCAGGCCGTATTTAAGGACAAAGTTTAATGCAGCGACGCCTAATTTGATGACTTGTTTAACCGCCTCCACTGCAGCTTTAGCACCTTCCAACAATAGTTTCGCTTGTTCCAACCCAAGTTTAGCAACATCCAAAGCTGCGGTTGCAATATCGAGCACAACCCTTGACTTGTCCACCACAAACTGAGCAGCAGAAACGGCGACCTTTGCAGCATCCAACGCTAGCATTGGGACTCTGACAAAGACCTGTGCTGCCTCAAGTACGAGATATGCTATGCCTCGAACCCCACGACAAATCAGGTTAGCGGCGACACAGATGGGATCAGGGAAAGAGATCATACAACTTGTAAATTTGCAGCATGGATAAGGCACTCTGACGCCCCAAACCCGCTTATGACATATCTTACATTTCACCCCGGGTACACATATTTTACGACAGTCCCTTATCCTACATAGATTGTCCACTTTTCTCTGTGCGTCCTCTAATGTGTCAAGCGCGTGTTGAAATGGGCCCTTAGCTTGTTCGAGTTTATCTTTGACGTGGTCTAAAGCGTTAACAGCATCGTCAAAGTTAGAGTTTGCGGACTGTATTATGGCTTTCTTATCTTCAAGCCAGTTTTGAGCGCTTGATAAACCATTTTGAGCCTTTGTCAATCCATCTTGTACTCCACTCAAACGTCTTTCAGCTTCATCAGATAAATGTTTTGTACAGCGACGTAAGGCAGCCGAGTAACTATCGCCAAAGTCCCCGTCTCCATCAGCGTCAGCAACAAAACGACCTTGTACATCAAATGTTAACTCATTCCAGTCTTTTCCAATCTCAGACGAAACATCAACCTGAGCCTTGAACACTTTCCAGACAGCTAATTCAGTGTAGTAATATAGACCATTGTTGGTGATGAACATATCAACTGCTGCCGTGACCCCAAGTATACTAGCCTCAGCGTGTAGTTGAGCAGCAAACTTATCCTTCGTTTCTACACTAAATGCAAAACCCAATCCAATTCCAATATCTTTCAATGTTAGAGTGTGACAAAGCCGAATACCCGTGAATCCAGTGATGCCAGTTGAAAGTACAGCATAACCTCGAATCGCCTTTTCACCCTGAAGTAGCTCATACGCCTTTTTGAATCTACTGCAAGAACCAAGACGATCAACTGAATAAACCACTTCAAGTTCTAAGCCTAGTACTTTCAGCCCGTAGAAGTTGAGGCCTCCTTTGAATCGCAGTCCGAATCCATCAAGGTCTTTTACAGTAGATAACACGTTGCTTGTCATTCTATTCAGCAACTGATGGAATCTGTTCTTTATCTCGTCTACTTGGTGTTCTATCAGATGTGCTATGTTGTATTTGGCAATTCGAGTGTTGTCTTTCAGTGAGTCTACAAAGAAAGCTGTGTTGTTTCTAAGTTCTTGCCACCCGCTGTGCCATATATCATTGACGTTGTGCAAGATCGTAAGTACATTGGACAGATGCAAAGAAGAGAGTTGGTTCATCAGTGCTTCAATCTGCGTGACCATGTTTTGACCACTCGATGTCAAAAGGTGCATCATGTCTTTAGAAGTATTGGTCAATATAGTGCTGTACTGTGTTACAATGGTATGAGTGAGATTGACCAAGTCCTGGCAGAATCCTTTAACATTGAGGAGATCGTTGATGCTAACTACGGCTGTGTTGTTGACAATAGGACTGGTGTCTTTGACCAAGAATGCGTAAACTTTGCCATCGATGTCAGGGTTTATGAGTTTCAGTACGGGGGCGTCTAAGAAGGCATCGGCACCAAACATAAGGGACATGAAGATTCCCTCAGGATTGGCACTTGCACCACACCAGTTACGTTGAGCATTTCCTGAAATTAGTGGAATAATTACATACGCCTTCATCCTAACTCCTCTATGAGGTTGAGTGTACATCCACAGCAAACGAAGTAAACTGGTGAACTTTTTGATTTTAAACTGTCGTTGCTAAACATGTACCGCTTTATCCTTTTTGTACTATTTATTGTACAGGGTGTTTCATAATATCTGTTACCATTACAAGCTAACATAAAACGCACATGTAACAAATAAAAAAATCATGTTATATATTACTCTAAATGAGACAGAATGAAGTTTTGTGTAATGTTACAAAAAAGGAAATCGTTAACGTCATGACGTCATAAATGACGTCATCAAAACAGGTCATATTTTCAAGATGGTGTTGGTCATAGAACAGTGTAGATACGTAGTTAAGCTGTATTATGATAGTTATTCACCAGTCACAGTCAATAGATCAATGCAAAACAATATCCTGAAGATAGGACACTTAGTTATATGCATGTACACATAATAGTTTGAACAGTCAGGGTCAGTTATTGACAGACGACATGGTAACACCGGCCGATCTATAGCAGTCAGACAGACAACCTTACTAACGAAGCTAGTGTTTCTAGTGTCTACATGATGCTGATTTAAACTGAACACCATACCCTCTTGCAATAAGGCCACACTTAAACTGATTCTAACATCAGTAGCATGCTTGCCTTTGCCAATTGGATGAAAGATCGACCCGATATAGCGGACAATACTTGGGTTTCTGACGAAGCACATTTATATTTAAATGCTCAAGTGAACAAAGGATTAACGCACGTTTCTTTTTCTTGTTCTATTAATTAATCGTTAAACGGACACATGTCACACCGTAATCAATAACCTCAGAACATGTCTGAATGTCGTTTTGCAACAGTGGGGACGTCATATTGTCATTTGGGAAAACTGAGTTTTTTCTGTGAAGGGATGTAGAGTTAGGCATTTTAAGTAAACCTGCTGATGTTATGTATCAAATAAAACTTTATTTTATCTCCTAATGCTTAGTGACTTTCATTTAAAAGTACGTCCCATAGTTTGAAAAATGTAAAACGCTGAAATGGTAACACATATTATAACACACCCATGTACTTCTCAGAAAAGCAATGACTGTTTTTTGTTTAAATGTACAGTTTTGCAATAAACAGCAAAATTGTTTTGTAATAAATAAAACCAACACTCGCCAAAGAATGACCAGCATACCTCCAAGTGAAGCCAGAGCAGTTGTTTCAGCATTGGCCGTTGCTCTAACCGTCTGATTGCCTAGTTTACCAGCCTCAAATTTAATATCATACGTCCCTGCAGCTTTCATGTTCAGCAAAACATCCCATTCTTCGAAAAATACACTTTTCAGCAGCTAAAAGGGACAGAGAAATTAGACATGGTTATTTTGTTATTCACTTTAACTTCTCATTATTAACTAATAAGCATGTCAACTGATACCACATTTCGTTACGCTTGATCATTAGTGGTCACTTTTTTCATTGAACGAAGCTGGTTTTTTTCTTGTGTTTTTTTTATTAACATATAAACAATTATCATGTTTTACAGAGATTGACAGAATTATAGAAACAATTGTAGAATGGTGGAATAATAGGTACTTTTTAGTTACATCAGTAATTAATATTTCGTTGGAAATTTATGGAACTCGTCATGTTTTAAGGCAATTTGCAATTCAATTTCAATTCTGTTGTTTAGGACATTTATAAATACAAATGTAGTTCAAAATGAGGAATTCTGTTTTTACTTTGCATTGAAAAATAAAATGCTTCATTAGGAAAATGAGGAAATTTATCAACCCGCTATTTTTACTTTTTTCTATTACTAGTATTAGTAAGTTCATTAAACGAAGTTGGTGAAAATATTCAGTACTTTAGACACATGGTATGTTTTTTATAATATAATATGATATAATAAAAACCAGTTTAATATAACAAATATGACTATGCCTTTGACTGATGAAAATCAAACCTCTAACTTAAAACAAACACATTTCCAAACTACAATGGTTTTAATTCGTTCTTGTTATCTTTATCGTCTGTGCATGAGGTTTGCCTTCAGTCATTGTTTTCAGTATCGTTTTCAGTAAAGTATGTTTCTAATTAATGCAAAACATTTTACTTACACTGGCGGGATTTGGAACAGAGAAGAACAGATTTGTCTCCCCTGACATTTTGAGAGAACTACTGTCTATGATTGCCCCGCCTCCCAGCCAAAAGTTTGCTTCTGGCATCACACTGAAACAGACGAATTCAATATAACTATCGTAGAGACATTTGAAAAAGTGCTTTGTTAGATTGACTACACAAAAGCACGTATTGAAACTAATGATAAAACCACGAGAAGTTGATGTGCTACATATGTAGTTAACATGGAATTTGTAAACGTTGACACAATAGGTTTAATAAATCCCGATACTTCTTATTCTCAGTTGTAATATTTTTTGGTGTTACAGCATATAGGCTCAATATAAACTTACGGGTAACGGAATAAGTTGTCTCCGTTCCACAGCTGCACCTCGGTTGTATCAGAATGTACGTTGATGTGCTTGCCAACTGAAATGCCTATACCTTTTGGCCTTAAATACAAGCCGAACTTGTCTGTCAGACCTTTCAGCATATCAAACTTGTCCAATATATCCCTAGAGTCTTCAGGTAGCATTAAGAACATGGTGCCTCCTAGATCCTGGCATATATCGATAATGATACAGAACTTTTTGTTGTTGGCCGGTTGCGGTAGAGAAATATTCTGACCATACATAGATAAAGAGAACTTGTTACCGAACTTCAGGACTGTGTACATATGGTCTGGGAACAAGGGGGCACCTTGGCATTCACCTTGTTGGATCTCACTTCCTTTGGTAATGTCAGTTTGTAAATCACTGACACCAAAGATGACGTCACCATCATGTGAGAATGATAACCAATCAGGTAAGAGATCTTTTTCTAACGCGTTGAAAAATGTTGCTAGGAAAGAATTTGACGTCAGGAAATCATGCACATCACGTGGGGTGGTATCAAACTCCAAGCAGTTCATAGTACGATTGTCACCATAGGGGCTGCCGTCGATGACGTCATACGTAAGAGAGCCACTAATGAGAGAAAAGTTTGAGCCTGATTGAGAAACCTGTATTCCTGTAATGGATATTGGTAAAGCTAAGGCGTTCAATTCTACGAACACGATTCCGAATGTGAATAATGTATTGGAATCGGTCTTGAGTTGGTACCAAGGTGACGTTGATGATAGAAGAACGTTGACGTCACGTCCGCTTTGACACCTTGAAAGCAAAATGGTGGAGCAACCACGTGGTAGGAAACGCCTGACGAGTGACTGTCTCTTGAAAACACTTGGAATAGTACTTCCTGAAATTGAAAACGAGGCTTACTGTCATACATTTAATCTTATGTTTTATGTTAATCATTTCGACAACATTAAACTGCAGCGACTGATCATCTACATTACACTTCATCAAAATTAACTCTCTAATATTAGTATAGTATTATTATGATTGCTGTACATAATGAATGTATAAACAAAAACAGATATCTATTCACCAGGTCATTGAGAAATGCGTGTATGTATAACCTGCTGAACGGTGCTGATATAGTTTATAAGACCCAATGTAAACTGTGCCTCAAGGAAACGAATATTGTAATGCGAGATGGTTATATTGGAGGATATAAGGATAGTGTATTCTGTTGGATAGTTATTGCTATATAATCATTTACCACTGCAAACGAATCCATCAGCCAGTAACGTTCTATTGCCTGTACATCCACAATAGAAGGACCCCACAGTGTTTATACACAGCTCTTCACAACCTCCTTGTAGACGACCAACGCACTCATCAACGTCTAAAACGATAACATGTTCATTAAATTATGTAATAGTTAAAGAGTACATTTGTAAGTGACTTCACAGTTAATGGGCCTAAGGGAGCGAGCGCAACGAGAGCCCGTGACGTCTTTTAAAATGGAAAGATACTGAACCAATTGAAAACTCAGATATTGTTGTGTTTTTTTTCTAAAATTCTCATGTTTATTTCATATATATGTCACATAAATTATGTTCTTTGTTAAGACTAGAAGCATATGTAATGCTTATTGTCTAATAAATATTGTTGTCTTGGTGTATGATCTATTTTTAGACAGACAGCGCATTATTTTATACACACCGCAATACTTGCATACACCGGTATATTGGCTGTATTCATGAAATAGAAATTTAAAGTTTCTGATTGGGCGAAAAGTTGGTTAGACACTAATTGGAATTAATAATTAGTTCTACCACTTTGCTGTCCAATTGCGTCAAATACGTTTTACTTACTTAAATAAGGATTGTTAAACAGTCATAAAGCTACGTTTAAACATTACACTGTATCGCTGTATGCACGCGCTTCACCACATATTTGATGAGCTTCTCTACAAAGATCGCAAAGGTCTGTCAAACATCTTGCGTTAATTTTCGAGAGGAAACATATCTTTAGTTGACGCATTAGCACATGTAAAAGACAGACCGTAGTGAATGGTGTTCGAACGAAATGTTTTATTTCCGATGTATAATGGTGTTTTAGCGTTCGACTTTTGTTGGTCCTGCGTGGTCATTCGGTTTTTCATCCCCGCCACAACGGCCAAAAACCTCCCACTTCGAAGGATTTTCTATCCCAGATTTTATCCATAACATTTATTTTCCTATCTTAATTCTTGAGAAGGCGCCGGTATTTCCCTTTTTTTATGTTCAGTGCTAGACAAGCGAACTACCTGGTAACATTTTTATAACGTCTTTGGTATGACGCGGTACTTGACTGGGGATTGAACCCGGGACCTCCCGCACTCGAGGCCAGCACTCTACCACTAGGCTATCGAGAAGGCGGTATCATCAGTAGCTACAAGTTCTAGAGTTTATTCCGGGTTGTACTCTATATGTTTGGTATCAATATCTTATATCTGCTAAAGCAATTAGACATCCTTTCCAAAAGCTACATCGTGGATTTGTGTTGCTTACCTGTTTCGCAGTGAGCTCCTGTGAATCCAGATGTACACGAACATGTGTAGGACCCAATGTTATCTGTACAGTAGCCTCCATGTTGACAAGTCACCCCAGCACAGTCGTCTATGTCTGAAAACGGCAGATACTTCAATGTTCAGTTACATTTAATAGCAGACATTTTATTGAAGACTCGCTTTACAGGTTGACAATTTGCTACCTGTGTTGATCGTTTGGTTATCGCACTCAGACGAATGGAACCTGCTCAAATGCAAACAATAACATTCATATGGAAACTGCTCAAATGTTAACAATAACATTCATTCAAATTGGTTATTGCTTAAATCAAGTTGTTGCTTTTTGCAATTGAAACACTATCAGTGTTAGACATT
>ENA-OREC01000943-OREC01000943.1-marine-metagenome-genome-assembly--contig:-NODE-943-length-13401-cov-11.923221_pt1 | contig 13401 bp, 4 predicted proteins | sample MGYA00248626_ERZ508543 | MGnify/ENA primary metagenome ERZ508543 (study PRJEB26211, sample SAMN05518279) | marine metagenome | isolation source: Puget Sound, Washington, USA | host: Bankia setacea... | reverse complement strand
CTTTAATTAGATAGTTCTAGAAATAATACATTTTGTTCGGCCTTTAATTAGATAGTTCTAGAAATAATACATTTTGTTTGGCCTTTAATTAGATAGTTCTAGAAATAATACATTTTGGTCGGCCTTTAATTAGATAGTTCTAGAAATCATACATTTTGTTCGGCCTTTAATTAGATAGTTCTAGAAATAATACATTTTGTTCGTCCTTTAATTAGATAGTTCTAGAAATAATACATTTTGTACGGCCTTTAATTAGATTGTTCTAGAAATAATTCATTTTGTACGTCCTTTAATTAGATAGTTCTAGAAATAATACATTGAGTACGTCCTTTAATTAGACAGTTCTAGAAATCATACATTTTGTTCGGCCTTTAATTAGATAGTTCTAGAAATAATACATTTTGTACGTCCTTTAATTAGACAGTTCAAGAAATCATACCTTTTGTTCGGCTTTTAATTAGATAGTTCTAGAAATCATACATTTTGTTCGGCCTTTAATTAGATAGTTCTAGAAATAATACATTTTGTACGTCCTTTAATTAGACAGTTCAAGAAATCATACCTTTTGTTCGGCCTTTAATTAGATAGTTCTAGAAATCATACATTTTGTTCGGCCTTTAATTAGACAGTTCTAGAAATCATACCTTTTGTTCGGCCTTTAATTAGATAGTTCTAGAAATAATACATTTTGTTCGGCCTTTAATTAGACAGTTCTAGAAATCATACCTTTTGTTCGGCCTTTAATTAGACAGTTCAAGAAATCATACCTTTTGTTCGGCCTTTAATTAGATAGTTCTAGAAATCATACATTTTGTTCGGCCTTTAATTAGACAGTTCTAGAAATCATACCTTTTGTTCGGCCTTTAATTAGATAGTTCTAGAAATAATACATTTTGTTCGGCCTTTAATTAGATAGTTCTAGAAATAATACATTATGTACGTCCTTTAATTAGATAGTTCTAGACATATTTAGTTTAGTTATTTTCGTTTAAGATCATCCAGTTTCGGTGACTTTTATTTTTTCATTTAACCGTCAGTTACATATCCTTATTACCACTGAGTTCCATCTAACCTGTTTCACAGTCCACATGTTAACAACCTAGATACAGGTGTCCGCTTTACAAAGTGCAGGTACTTTCAAGTTTATTAATTTTTTTTCAAACTATAAATTGTTTTAGGTATATATACGATACCTGTTGTAATCATTATGTAGTTTAATGCTTTTTTAACTGTGTGTGTCAGGACGAGTTTAACCCCCACCCACCACTGGACATCCTGGTATTGTATACGAATATAGACCTGAGACTATGGACTAAATAACATGGACCAATGCATTACAAAATAGGTGTATCATGTGGATACAATGGACACGTGTTCTATACTCTGTTATAATAAAACGGCAATCCAATCCACCTATTTCAAAATTCAATAGCCCGTGTAATTAATTCTCGAGTGTCTGGTCAATGTTCCCATACAATACCTGTGTGTTATATTTATTTGTTTACACGTGTTTGTTATAGGAGTCTTGACATTAGGCCTATTCCAAACATAGGCAGTGTTATAGGGTACTCCTGTGTGTAGACAATCGTAGTTTCTGTATTAGTATTCAGTGCTTTTAATTGGGGTTAACACATGCGCGCACAAGGTAGAGTCTAAAATCAAACGTGACATGGTTGGTACATTGTTGTTTAATCATTATAGTGAATTATGTTTATCTTGAATGTATTTTTTTGTGTTTTTTTAATATTGCAGAAAAAATAGTAAAAGCATTTATAACTCCCCATCACTGAACCGACCAGTTTGTGTTTTATAGGATGAAAACCTAAACATACACGGGTGTAGCAGACTGACTATGTCCTGTAACAATCACGAATGGAATGACGGATCAATGAACGGACAAAACAACCATCAGACAAATGAATGAACGAACAAGAAACACTCAAACACAAAAGGAAAAACAGACAACATAGTTTATTTGTACCCGACAACATTTTAAAAGGTAATTTTTAGAACCATCCGATGAACACGTGACTAGTCCCACATTTCTTCTATCTGTGCATTACTTGAACACTGTTTATAAGGAGTCGTCTGCGAACACAAGGTGAACACAAGAACACAACTCTCCTAGCCAGTTGTAATGTTAGTAATTTCATTAGCCTCGGTTTTGTGTGTCGATTGTTTTCAGACAGCTGTTTGAGTTCTTTTGAACTAACATACACAATGCATTTCGGTAATGATCTATACAGGGGTAGGGGGTAATAGACAGTGTCGACCAACTGTGGTTCTTATATCGGATTGTTCTTTAATAGAGAGAGACTAATTAAAAGTCCAAAAACCGTAAATGAATGACCATAGACCGTAAATGAATAGTGTCGGTACATTGCTCATTTCTTGCTTTATGTACGTTGTTTTAATTCACACAAAAATCTACACGTTATGTGAACTATGGCTTTATCAAATATAATATCTAAAATACAAAGCGGCATAACGTCTGTACTATTTTTGCAACGCCAAAGGACTGTGTTTATTTCTGATCCATCGTTTTGTTATCCGGGTTTTGTGATGTTGGCTTTCTTTTCTTATTTCTTTTTCGCCAAGAAATAAACTGATTGACTGGCTTTTTTTTCTCTGCGACGAGAACATTATCGGAATTTCTGTTCCCTCATTCTCGTCTGCTACAACACAAGGTGGGGAGAAGTGTGCGAGCTTATCTCCGAGAGAACCGTTTTGCGATTATCACAACATATCGATTTTCATATGCGACATGGATAAAACAGAAGGCACTCCGAATTGATTATTGAAAGGCATTGTGGGAAATGTTGGATTTTCCCAGGAAAGGAATCACATCGCAGCAGACGATTTGGATAGATGTTGTGAATTTCGTTTTTAGTGAGTTACGTGTGGTGGTAAAGTGTTGTACTAAAAACGTGTGTATTTTGGATTTAGAATTTTTTAGATAGGCACAGTAAACAGTGTTTTATTTTTGTTTGAAATCTGTTTTAGATGTGAACTTCTGAAATATTTTTTTATGCTTAAAAGTCAGTATTTTAAGAGTTATACTTTTCTGTCATCGGAATTCGCGACATAACAGATAGCAGCGTTGGATGCTTTAGATATTAAGCACTTAGCAACGATTAACTCTGAAACATTGTGACGTTTATTTGAGAGTTGAAACGTTGACCACTTGTGGTAAACAAGGATATATAAACTATATCAGAAAAAAAACATTTCCGTTTCGATGCGCATGTAACTCATCGACGAATGTACATCAAAATCCGCGGGAAACTATTCCAAATTACTTTAATTAATTCAAACACGGGGAAGAGAGGGAAAACCGAAGACAGGCAATCTGTTCAACTGATCTGCCCTGTGTAGCATAGGAGAAGAGAGACGTAGAAAAACTGAAAAAAGTGAGAGAAAAAATCTCTAAGAAAATCCAGAAGATTTCGCAGAAACTCCCTGACTGTAACGTGGTTTTAGAATTAGAAATCTAGATTCTACATTCACTTTCCAAACACACTATCAGCTAGGTTTTGTTGAGTTTGTTGTTTTTTGTTCGTTCAACATTCCTCACAGAAGATAATATATTACTTGTTGTGTTTTGATCTTGAGAAAAGTTTATCGTTGTTAAACCCTGAATATCTCTGTGAATTAACGGTTATTGTAATATTTCAACTGGAGGAGCACATATCAAACCGGTTGTGGACTATATAGAACACAAGTTTAGTTTTGTTTGTTGTTTACATAGATATATCAAGTTATTGCTTTATTTCGTTTACAAAGTGTCTTGCACAGTTGTACATTTTATTGGTGAATCAAAATTCCGTGGATTTGTGCGATCTATTGTTTGTGGATATAGCACGTAATTTTAACGTCATCGTTGTGACGTCACCAGAGAAAGTACTTCTTTCAACCAATCATCGAATCTGAAATACTGACGTCATTTGTTGGTGACATCATTTGAAGTAAATAATAGAACATACAATCGAAAGGGAGATATTGAAAGAAAATATATTAGCCTGAAAGAAAGGAAAACTTACAGTCTTTAAGAGCCACTTTGAGTAGTGTCCTGCTATCAGTCAATCAGAAGGGAGGTTGTTTTTGTTTTTAAAAAGGCGGGAATACAGCAACCGTCAAGATTCTGTCCCAGATGAGACCCAACCTCTCCGCCCTGACAAATGGCGTCACACTTGTCTCAGGGGTCGGAGAGGGTCACCTTTCGGGGTCCATCGTACCTGGAACCCTAAATGGTGCTACGTTAGGAGGGTCTACGACTATTCCAATGAAGGACCACGACGCTGTGAAGTTGTTTGTGGGTCAGATACCTAGGAACTTGGAAGAGAAGGACCTGCGGCCTATATTCGAGGAGTATGGACAAATATACGAGCTTACTGTACTCAAGGATAGGTTTACTGGAATGCACAAAGGTATGGCATCGTGTTGTTGTGAATGTACAGTAGAGTGTCGTGTTTTTGAAGTGTTTGAAGTAGATTTTCTAATACGGTTCTATATAATAGGTGAACTGGGCAATATCAATTTCGGTATGATCGAAAAGTAAAGGATTATGTTATGTTTCTACACGTGTCATTAGGATGTACGCTTTTGTGATCCTCGGAATAATTGGTTGTAAAATACTGGTTTGTTAGGAAGGCTAATATCACCTAACCTTACAACACAGCTTTTTATCACATCTTACCCACATTTCTTACCACACGTTTGCATTGACGACTAAAATGAAGATGTACCATTCTTTCTTTTGTATACTAAGGTGAAGTAAAATAAATTATATATATCAAACATTTTAATTTCCTGTTAATTTTGATAAATAAAAAAATGGCAATCTGTTCAACACGTATACATATATAACAACTAAGCGTGCAGTTGATTTACTAAGATGCATGCGCGTACATTTCTACCAGTGCACATTTGTATGATGTCTACAACAAAATCCTTACCGTCTGCAGAGTTAAATAGAACTTATATCAGTGCCTCTCTTACACTTGTAGATATACATTTAAGACATAAATCACATGTGCACGCCTCTAAGATAATGATAAACAATAACATAATGATATCTCTGCCTTTGAAGATGAACACAAATTAATTCTGATAAATTGGTCGATGTGTGAAGCTGTGGCTAAACAGTGTACAGTATATTCCATCGTTATGCAGACAGTTTTTGAACTGAGTACAATGTATATGCAAACCAATGTACATTACATCGCATCGTTATGATTATTTCTTTCATGCTAATACTTTCACCAGACGTTGAAGGCGGTAACCTAGACACTGATGATCCTGATAATGCTATAAGCAGAGATTTAGAAATAATATAGATGGTAAAAAAGGCATAACTTCAGATGGTATGCATATGTGTGTTTGTATAAAATAAAGTTGATCCAAATTGTTACCTCAGGTTCACTCGTAGTATACACCCAACTATTTCGATGGATCTAAATGCCAACAATTAACAACACACGTTACTTTTTCACTTTAAGGTAAAACAATATCACCACAAAGGGACACCACTCTAAAACAAAACACAGAGTTATCCTTTAAACGAATTTTCACAAATTAAAATGCATATCCGTGAATACAAACACACTACCATGGCAAAAGATATCAGCATGCTAGCATTCACGTTTAAAACATTAACGATCATATACTCACACACGAACACAAAACAGTTCATCACAACAATATCACAGCATCGTACGGATCATTTGCCAACACAGTTTGATACCAGTAAATGTTACGTTTTGCATGTCAAAAACTGCTTCAAGGTAGCATTGGTTTTTCTGGTGAAACAGATTTGTGTCAATACCCCCTTTCACTAACCTCGCTGTGTACTGTCACTTAGTTTGTTTGCCTGACATTTGGTACTTTGGTTGGCCATGATACTTTGTATTTAGCCTGCACGCCATGAACTGTGGGCAATTCTGTGAACGATGTGATGTTCTGTTAACAATGGTGTTTTTTATGAGTATAGCTATGGGATGCTTATACGCAATATAATTGTTTCTCTGAAAGTGGTGATTTTGTCCAAGATGTATGATACTTAGTTTATATCTTCACATTGACCGTATGTTCGTTCTCTCATGTGAGTTATTGTATGCATGTAGGATATTCTAATATACACGAACATGGTTGTCTTCTTTATTACCATTGGACCAATAACGACAGCATCACATGGGACACAGGTCAACTCTCGACCATCTCGACTCCAAGTGTTTGGTCAAGTACATACATTGTATCTCGAGTATTCTGAAGTTAACAGATTTATGATTTTTTTATTTCAATCTAGATCTGCGTTTGAACAAATTCGGTTGTCTAAACATGGTCTTTGTCGTATAAATAGTGTCCACAATTTACTGTAAAAGTATGTTCTTGGATGTTGAAAGTTCCATTGTATATTCCAGGACAGTTACTTGGTCAGATGTTGATGTAAGACTTTGTTGTATCAATACTTAACTCGATTCAACTAGTGGAGGATATTACCCAATTCTTACATACCATTTATACTTATTTACCAGTATTGGCATAACATACCAACCAACAGAAAACACAGATTAGTGTCAACGGGATCTCAGCTTGCATCTACGTATTATGTAAAATGGCGTAATAGTTGACATCACGTCGTGAGCACCTGTCGTGAAATAATTATCCTGGCAGTATCGGTAAAACTCAATAATTATGGCGCAAATCAAGAGCGTTCTCTTTCCTATACCGGGTGTCTGGTCGCAGAAATGATATACAACTGCATGTACAAACATCGGATTCCCTTTAGTCATTGTTATATACGGGAAAATGACACACATATCAGACGTAATATAGGTTGCTCGTGTAAATTGCAGTTAGACATGTTTGAATCAATAAGGTTTAAAATCCAGGTCCTTTGTTCACGCTGAAAGTCGTACTACAAGCTACACTACCCATGTCTAGCTGCCACGCGCCACTCGCTACGCCTCTGTAGAGTCTACATACATATATGACCAATAATTTACACTTTATATATTTGAGACATATCTCACAATGGTTGCTATGGTAACGATGCCATGGTCTGACGATGTGATAATTTCTAAGACAGGGATAATATCGCAGCAAGCTTTCAATAGCCTTTTGTTATAGACATCTGGCTTCACAACGTTTAGTTCTCGTTTTTACATTGTGACTGTATGCTCATAGAAGAACTTTGGTACCCATTAGACACTGGTTGATTAGTTGTATTTTTTAAATTCAACCAGTTCGTCACACAACACAAGTTCGCCTTATCACCAACGCCTCTTTGTGCATGTAAAGAAAGAGCCAGTTGATTTCTCTAGTGTGATTTATCTACACATGAAGTTTATTACCTACTAACTTTAATTGGTTATTTATACTCTGACCCGTCCACCTTTTGTCTAATACTGGGCTTGATACCATATCATAGTCATTTATTATTGTTGTAAAACCATGTTGTTATTGTTGTTAAACCATGTTGTTATTGTTGTAAAACCATGTTGTTATTGTTGTTAAACCATGTTGTTATTGTTGTTAAACTGTGTTGTGTTGAGGGCCTTATGGAAGATAGATGTACATCTAATAAGCACTCTCGTTAACAAGTCTTTATTATTATTATTATTATTATTATTATTATTATTATCATTATCATTATCATTATCATTATTATTATCATTATCATTATTATTATTATTATCATTATCATTATCATTATCATTATCATTATCATTATCATTATTATTATCATTATTATTATCATTATCATTATCATCATCATTATCATTATCATTATCATTATCATTATCATTATCATTATCATTATCATTATTATTATTATTCTCGCACATATACTGGTATTATGGTATTATATATAAAGTACCTAAGGTTAGTAAGTATGCACGAGAACAGGTCATATAGATTGGATGGATTTAAGACCATTACTGTTGTGTGATAAGTTGAGGTCTCAAACTAAAAGCCGATTTTGTTCTGTTTGTTCTTGTTTTTTGTACGTACGATTAAGCGTATCGTGTATCCGTTATACAGGTGTTCTGTCCTTGGTGGCATCAGAATTATACTTTTCAGATTATTTTTTTCTCTCACACTATGTTGTATCAATCTCGAGAGAAAGTTCACGCATACTTAAGTTGTGTTTGTAAAAGTAGAACAGATAGTTGTGATATTCATTGAGGGGTGGTTTTGTCATTAGCTGAAACATTCCACTATGTATTACTCCGCGTGCTTTCGGTTCTATGTTATGACAGTTCCATAGACAGGTGTAGGCATATTTATTGATGACGGTTGCAGTCGGAAATGACGTAGTTCATGAATTATGGGTATCTATTCGTTAGCTTAGTCACGTGATGCATCGGTGTCGTCTGCTTTAAAAAGGGTAAAGTAGTTCTAGTGGAGTGATTCATTGTGTCAGTCTGATGTTATAGAACAATAGGTAATCTAACAATACTCCTTACAGTATAGAGCCGGAAAATGCCACCTCGATACATAAAACTAAATCTAAATCTCAAGTTCAGACCATTTCAATATTTACTCAAAAGTACCATTATTGCCTACTGTCGATTATAGTCGCCAGAGTTTGTTAACATGTCAGCAGTTTTTTAAGTTTTATCAAATTTAATCAAACACAAGACTGACTTAATCCAACCGTACATTTACAACATTTCATTCCTTTCGTGCGGAATTGTGAACGAGTACTTCCAAGCAGAATGTACTTAATCAGTGTTTATTCAGTTAGTATTCAGGTAAAAATACAATGTTTTAAAAATGATAACTGTGTGAACAAGCTCTTTCTATAGTATACTGTGTTCTGTGAATGGCCTATGTCCCTATAATGTGCCGTGTTGTCTGTTGTCAAGTTGTAGAAGTAAAAGTCACGTAAGCTATCACTCGAAGGATCGTTCCATTAAAGTTACTATAAGCATATCGTAACATTATAAACTGGGAATAATTTAGCACGTCTGAAGTGTTTAGTTTGGCTCTTGAGATGATATATGCACAGAAACAAGGAGTGCTTTTTCATTTTTAAAAAAGATAATTCATTAATACTGTTTTCGAAACTCTTACATGAATTTTCATTTTATTAGTACTTTTCATTATTACCTAGATATGTGTTTGTTTCAGTTTTGGGATGATTTGGATACTCTATAGTTTTCTTTTTAATAACTATACATTTGCAAAAACTTAAATAACTTTCCGCATTGTAATAACTTTACGCATTTGAAAAACTTTACGCTTTTGAAAAACTTTACGCATTTACGCATCACGTTACTCACCAATCACCACGCACGTTACAAAGTGTTGGCATTGAATAGCTGTGTTTGAAGTGCTACGTGTAGTATATAGATTCCACTGCTCCATAATTAGCAAATTAAATTACAACTAGCCATGTAAAAGACACGCAATATCCAAATCAAAGTGTTACGTGTTCTCTAAGGGGGTCTATACTGCACGCAATTATTAAGTCACAAGTCAATGAAAATATCCAACCTTAGACAATGTGTATTATAATGCAAGAATCAAGATAGGTAAAATAAATGTAATGGATAAAATCTGGAATAGAAAATCCTTCGAAGTCGGATGTCATTGGCCGTTGTGGCGGGGATGAAAAAAACGGATCACCACGCAGAACCGACAAAAGTCGAACGCTAAAAAACAACAACCAAAAAACAACGACAACAATTGAGGGATTTACGTGTGTTATGAAATACCATATATGTCTTACTAATTTGCATCAACGTATTGCTTTAAAAGGCTTACTTTCTTTTTTTTGCCAAAATATAGTTTTACGTTTTACGTGGTTATTTCCTTTTGTAACATGTGTATGATTCAGATATTTGTTTCATTTGTACTAAACTAGCGTATTCCTGAAGACCTTGTGATTAACATAAACATAGTATATTTGGTTTGAGCATAATATATAATAAAAACGCTTTTGGCCAGTTGTACAATTTTCAAATCATTCGACTCATATACCAACTCGTTAGATGTACATATTAAAATAATTCTGTATATATGACAACCATTCTATGTTTTTACATTCCCACATTTTCACCCTTTCAAATTTTATATAATTATATTTTGTACATGCAGTGTAGATGGTTTTTTTCTAACAATGAGCTATATATAGATGTATGCTTACATTAAAATATCATGATCTGTTCTGTTCTGTGCTGATACATTATGGACAGACAAATATGCTTTCAATAGTTTGGCATGTAGTTAGTTGTAGTTGATATATGTGTACCCAACACTTTTAACTATAATAACCGTTTAACTCTAATCGACGAATCGTAATAGGTTATGAGTGTAAATAGCTTATAATCGAGTGTACAATCAAGAGTTCGATTAATACGGGTACATACTTTACTCTGACGTTAAAGAACAAAGAGGGAATACATGTACTTAGTGTGCACGATGTTATGACGGGTACGATATGATTGGCATGTATGTAATGGGTACAACTTGTGTTAAATGAGAGACGAGAAATATCACGTGATGTGAACAGGTTCAAAGACGTGTATGAGCTAGCTTTAAATAGTACATTTGGTTCGTTTGATTATATATGTACATTTAACCATACATTAAACGAAATGTTAAACTCTTTGTAAATGTTTAAGGTATGTCCCCCTCTCCTTTATGACACTATTTTAAAAAAGCAATAATTGTTAATACATGTTTTATTTAAGTTACATCCCTGATTATATAAACAAAAATTATATATCTAAAAGCGTTAGAGAGGTTTGGAGTAGTTTATAATGCAAACTAACGTAAACATTGGCTATTTGATCGGAATAAAAAAAAGCTACGGGTTTATATCAATTTACCAACTCCAAATACTTCAAAGACAGAGCGTCGGATAATACATATACACGGATTCTCAATTTCCATTTACCCTGCTTATTCCAATTTACCCAGGTTACATTTTCAGATGTTTACATGGGTGATTTAAGATGAAACCATAAGATTGATGTACCTATATAATGTTTTAGAAAAGATTTAACATAAACCGTCTGTGTCATCGTTGGCAGATGGGCATCAGTTGGGGCCATGGTATTCCTAAGCACTGCAAATGGAAAGCTATAGGCGCCCAGGTCGTGGAACACAGAAGGACATTCATGAGCCGCAAAATGATATTCCTGTTTGAATCAATGTTACAGTGTTGCTGTATTTAAGAGCCAATTTATCTCGAAGCACCCAGTGGCTTTAAATTAGATTCGTTCGAATATATTCAACACTTCCAGCTGATATTAATTCGGTATTTTTCGTATTAAATTAAATTCAGCCATGTCTAACAGCGCATTTAAATATATGTTCTTTTCACAGATTGGGATCTAAATGGAGGATATATATTGAGATAGGTATGGCACAGTTTCACGGCACTGGGAACAGCGTATGGGATGACAGATGTGAATGTGTTGCAGTCCCCGTGTGATACCAGTTTTGTCTTACATGTCTGTCCATAACATATTCCGAATACTAGTGGGACAGCCATATGCATAAGTAAACTCGACGTGTTGTCCAGGTTTAGTTATATACGTCATAGGTGGATCAAATGAAATACGCGAATGTATTGATTGAATGTATATGAGTCATATAAAATGGGTTGTTTGTTAGAATAACTAAGTTGAACGAAGTATTGTTTAAAGATGGGCTTTCTCTTAAAATCAAAAATTTAAATATTCATCTGTACTTCATAGCCACACATTACTTATGAAAGTATGCCCTTGTGGAAGATATAGACAATTAAACTCGGTCCTATATCCTAATAATCATATAAATCGTCAAACTAATATTTGACGGGTTAGTCTTAAACGATTTTAGTACTTGTCGGCAATTTGAAAGTAGGTAAAGCAAGGTTGTGTTTGTTCTTCAAAACTCAACAAAGATTTCTTCATTAAAAGCATTTATCATAATATATGTATGCTAATTCCTTAAAATATTTGTTTATGAAATTTATTTATTGGAAACGAAAGGGCAACTTTAAATATATAGGCTAGATGTCACAGATGATGTTTTGATTTTGATTTTAACAAGTTCGATAACATGTTGTTTATGCATAACAGTTGATGTAATAGATGATTGTTTGAATGAAATGTGTAAATGTATTGATACGTGTATGATCACTATTATGATAACTAGTTCTGAGTTAATCAGTTGATCGATATATTGATATCATGTATTACCAGATGTATTAAACAATTTCGATAAATCAAATCAACGAATTTATGTTAAAGTAATATAGTTATTCAGGTAAAGATGGATTTAATGAAACTAGTAACTGGGTGGATGCTTTATAATGCGTATGAGTATACACACATGTAATTTAGTATTGCAACAATATGTATACGCCTGTTATGTATATTATTTATTAAAACGTTACGTAAGTTCCTGTTATCGCTTTCATGATGTATAGGATTTTCCTTTAAATCTAATCGTGACTGTACGAATGAGTATTTGGTTTGCGATGCTCATTTGCTCATTTGTTATTGCAGAAGAACGTTTGTACGTGTACGTCATGTTTTGTGGTTTGGAATGACATTGCCTTTGTCAAGTCACAGTTATCAGACACAGTATGAGGACATTGATCTGCAAGAATTCGAATTATGTAGACATGTGTGCAGCTCAAATGATGAAACGTATAAGACGTTGGTGTATGTAGAATTGCTTCCTTTGACTAGACGTTTGAAAGTATGTGATATTGGTTGAAATGGGTACACTTGTTTAATGAATACTTTGTGAAACTGTGATTATCATTGACTGTAAGGTTAGTGAACTGCCGAATCATTTCAAGAAAATCATTGTGGATACTATCATGTCTTCTACTATGTTGAATGACTAAACTACTTAAATGTTTTTTATACAATCAGTTGATGTTGTACGGATAAATGTTGGTTGGTTGGTTGGTTCTCATGATATTGGTTGGTTCTCATGATATTGGTTGGTTCCCATGATATTGGTTGGTTTTCATGATATTGGTTGGTTCTCATGACATTGGTTGGTACTCATGATATTGGTTGGTTTTCATGATATTGGTTGGTTCTCATGACATTGGTTGGTACTCATGATATTGGTTGGTTGGCATGATATTGGTTGGTTCCCATGATATTGGTTGGTTCTCATGATATTGGTTGGTTGTCATGATATTGGTTGGTTCCCATGATATTGGTTGGTTCTCATGATATTGGTTGGTACTCATGACATTGGTTGGTACTCATGATATTGGTTGGTTCTCATGATATTGGTTGGTTCTCATGATATTGGTTGGTACTCATGATATTGGTTGGTTCTCATGATATTTGTTGGTTCTCATGATATTGGTTGGTACTCATGACATTGGTTGGTACTCATGATATTGGTTGGTTCTCATGATATTGGTTGGTTCTCATG
>ENA-OREC01000942-OREC01000942.1-marine-metagenome-genome-assembly--contig:-NODE-942-length-13403-cov-12.813748_pt1 | contig 13403 bp, 7 predicted proteins | sample MGYA00248626_ERZ508543 | MGnify/ENA primary metagenome ERZ508543 (study PRJEB26211, sample SAMN05518279) | marine metagenome | isolation source: Puget Sound, Washington, USA | host: Bankia setacea... | reverse complement strand
AATGACAACTCATGTAAGATCCTATTTATATTGAAATAAAATTGTGACTAGTTATAGGTTAATCAATACATCTTTATCTCTAAATACCAGGAGTTAGTTAATAACAAAGTATGCCAACCAGAATGATATTTCTCTTTTCTAGATCTTCATCGCATAAATAATTCTGATGAAAAATCTTTGTAACATGTTTTCTGGCACCAAGAATGTTCCATTGTTTTTGAGCTGGAGGATATATTAAAATTTACAAAAAGGTATAATAATCAAATTACCTTTTCCCTGGTACTTGAAGTTGTAGCTGTCCAACCATTTTTGGTATTTAGTGCATCACAGATTACAAAGAGTCTCTCAAGTAATGCCCTAAAATAAATACAACAGAATTAAATTGAACTTTCTCATAATTCAATACATGAAAGCTCTACTATATCAAACAAACAAGAATTGTGAGTTGAATCAAAAAATCATACACCCAATCTCACACTACCAGTTATCTCCCTTGAAATAGTTTGTACTTGGCTTATCTTCAATCATGCACATCCCCAGGTTGTATACTGCAACTGTGTAAAGTTTCAACAGTATCGGTTCATCTATCAAAGAGTTGCACTTACAAAATATATGAACAGAAGTACTAACAGATGGACAGATATGATGATTCCTATATACCACCCAAAAACTTTGTTTGCAAGGGTTGAACAATCTAGTAGAGTTTAAAGTTGAAAATGAGTCCATAATCAAACCTTTGTCAAATAAATATAAGCATGGTTAAATGTTTTAAACGTGTAAAAATTTACATACAAACAACCCATATAACTTTCTACCCTTCAACACCTCAGCGCATCAAATGTATCAGTATAAACGTATCGGTGTAAACGTATCAGTGTAAACGTATCGGTGTAAACGTATCGGTGTAAAAGTATCGGTGTAAATGTATCGGTATAAACGTATCGGTGTAAAAGTATCAGTGTAAACGTATCGGTATAAACGTATCGGTATAAACGTATCGGTGTAAACGTATCAGTATAAACGTATCGGTGTAAACGTATCGGTATAAACGTATCGGTGTAAACGTATCGGTGTAAACGTATCGGTGTAAAAGTATCGGTGTAAATGTATCGGTGTAAACGTATCGGTATAAACGTATCGGTGTAAACGTATTGGTATAAACATATCGGTGTAAACGTATCGGTGTAAACGTATCGGTATAAACATATCGGTATAAATGTATCGGTATAAACGTATCGGTATAAACATATCGGTATAAATGTATCGGTATAAACGTATCGGTATAAACGTATCAGTATAAACGTATCGGTATAAATCTGTTTAGGTCCAAATACATGATAACAACTTACAATACCGTTATTTCTTAATTGCCTATTCATTAGTATACGTGGAGACTTACCTTCTTTGTTTGATTGTTACATTGTCCTTTGTCTCCCCATGTCTTAGTAGATAATACAAACTGTTCCTGGAAATATACAAAAGGCGTGCTGTTGTTTTTTAGAAAATCAGAGAGAATTAAGAGCTTGAAAGTATGGCTTGTATATGAATCACACAACCGGTTATATTCATTAGGCACAGGATTCTGCCAAGATTTACCATGAAGTACCAAATGTCAACTATATCTTGATTAACGTTATGTACATGAGACTGTTTAAAATCCTTGAGAGAAAAAAACACGTTTTGTCTGAAGAAGTCCAGGATACTTTAATGACAGTCTATAGTTAGTGTTTTTCTTCAATTTTCTGTTTCAGAGTCATACATTGTATTCATAGCTGCCTAAAGGTCAACATCAGATTAAAACAGTGGGCCCTATATTAGTTGTTTGCCATTGAAATATGACATCATTATGCTGTGCTCTAGTACTGAACAACAAACTCCAGTTCTACTATGAAAAGACTTAAAGTTCGCCCTAAATTTGTAATCTTTGATATGGAGGTTAAATGAAAGGCAATGTATTGTACTGGTTACTTACAGGACCATGTGTATAGATCTCTCCTCATAGTAACCCTGGGTGACTAAATTCCAGTCTGATACTCTATCTAGGTATAAACTCAATCCCTGAAACAGGCAAAAATACACAATTATTTACATCATTAGACAATAGCACAATTACTCACAGTACATTCGTTTGCACTGTTGGCCTTTACATATACATGTCTAATGTCAAGTATAGACAAATGGTCATATATTATAGAGTCATACTTCAGAGCTTGTGAGACACATCTTTACTCAGATTCAGAGATTCCTATTCTTGTATGCAAGGTGCCTGTCAAAGAGGCCATCCATAGTCCAGAGTCGGCTGCAACTCTCTCTCTTCCATTCTGAAGTTGGATAGTTTAACCACTCGGCCATGGAGACAGCATAGATTAAGCTGGATATGTGAAGAGCCCAATGCTATCTATGTAATGTATCATATTTATATACACTATGCATATAACAATATATAACAATGCATCAAAGTTTGGTTTATACATTTTCAAGTGATGATCAGCGCTATAAAAAATATTTGTTCAATTAAGTACCTGTATTCAAAGCTGCAGCGAGACAGACTTTGTTTCAAATTTTAGGTATTGACTTGAAAAAACTCGGTCATCTGTCCTTTGTCATAAAAATACAGATACTAGTCTTGTAGTCCACATGCAATACTTACATCAAAGAAAGCTAGGCCTGGTTTTGTTTGTATCTCTGTTTCTTGCATATGTAACAATATGAGATGAAGGACACTGAACATCCTGAATGGGTTGTGTTGATATGACCATAATGACACAAGTAACTGTTCCTCACTGTGACATCCACTCACCTGGTAACATATACAACACTCTAATGAAAAGTATCAGCTCGTATAGTTAATATCGCTCTTTAAAGCAAGTACACTTAAACGAATATCTAATTGGCTACTATATAAGATATAATATTATGCCACATATTAAATCGATGCATCTAAAAGTTGGTAACTTTATATTGTACATTACAGTCTATCGATTAAAGGAAAGAAAAAACATTTCCATTTACAAAACTGTCCATGTGGAACGGTAGGTGCGAAAATAGGTTATGCGCTCGGGCTCCTCGTGCACAGCAAGGTAATTGTTGAATTTGGTAGGAAAGTATTCCTTATTAATAACCTATTATGAAAAACATTAAATATGGTGAAAATATGCATAACAAAACGCGCTCAATCATTTTCTTGTGCACAAAAACTCCAATTGTAACCATTCAAGGAAACATAACTGCGACGAGGTATCGAAATGATGTCATACGGTCATTTTTTCTTCATATCCGTGCCAATCTCGGTATGATGTATTACGCATCATGTCATGCGGCTAGAAGCACACTATTAATGTTTGTAGCAAACAACGTGCAAAAACTAAGATGACCTCAAAAATCTGGATTTAAATCCTATCGACCACGTGTTGGACCTATTGAAATGCATGGTTCGTGCACAGCCGCTGCAACTAAATCTCAGGGAGCTCACGCGTGTTATTCATCAGATGTGTGCGGCCATTTTACAACAGTATATTCATTGACACAGTTTATCAATTAGTACCTGGTACCTTGCTGTAGATGCGACACCAGGTGGATGTACAAAGTATTGAAACGAAACTAATACGACGTGATCTGAGTTTGAAGTTTTTATTTTAAGGGTGTCTATGTTAACCCTTTAATTTAAATTTGTTCCAGTGATCAAATTTCAATGAAGTTTTGTTATAAATGTTAGGAATAAATTGTATTAGACTTATATTTGGTTATTTGTATTTTTCTCCAAATACTTTTCCTAAAATTAATCAAAAATTAGGTGGCCAATTAGAAATTCGTTTAAGTGAATATACATGTACTTTGCTTTAAAAATACACTTGCATGTAAACTAAGGCATCTAATCCATATCAAACAGTCAGGTACAGTAAAATATCAATTAAGATGCAACCTAAATATTAGGACCATCTTAACAACAAAATCTTTATGAATAATATGGGATTAAGATTGATATTTAGGACAGTTGGATTGACAAGCTTGATGGGATGAACAACACCAGCAACATAGAGCACACACAGCACTCAAGTGTGGTCTGTTTTAACATATATCACGAACTTGGAATGCTTTAAAACATAAATTACTGTCTATGTGGTTGGTTACCTTGTCTGCAGGAATAAACAAATGTTCACAAGCTTTTCCAGCATTAAATAAACCAAGGTATGTAAAACGTCTACCCTCAAACCCAGCCATACAGTGATCAACACATTCACCTGACCTGTAAGTACACAGTAAACACTCAAAAGATACCACTTCCATCGTTTGTATGTACACTTAAGTAATTAAATATAATCATAAGTCAATTATATGTAATCTTAAATCTTTTAAATGTTATCTTAAGTCAATTATATGTAAACTTTAGTCTTTTGTATGTAAACTTTAGTCTTTTGTATGCAAACTTAGGTCAACTATATGTAAACTTAGTCAATTATATGTAAATTTAAGACAATTAAATATAAACTTAAGTCAATTGTATGTAAACTTAAGTCAATTACTTGCAAACTTAAGTATTTGCAGAATAGTATTTATCTACATGTATAGATCTGTGAATCAATAATTGCCTTAACAGAGCTTTAGATGGTGATAGATGCACTTCATTAACAACTTTCCCTTTTACTCACAAATCAACTCACTTTACACACAATTCATTACATCTTAAACCAATGTATCATCCTTCATTATATACAAAATCGTTTTCTACCAAACCAGCAATGAAATCAGGATTCATGCAATATCTAAGGTCATAACAGGGTGCAGTTGTTTCTAGGAGCTGCAGGCTTTATTCCACAATAATTTGGTGAATCGTTTTAGAAACACTATGATCAACATCAACAAATTGTAATGATCATTATCATCATCATCATCATCAGCAGCAGCAGCAGCAGCAGCAGCAGCAGCAACAAAAGTACTTACTTTCCATCTTTATGGGACACAATTTTGTGAAGATTTGTTCCAGCAATGTCTATAGATTTCAGTGTTGGCATGGACTTTACAGCAAGGATAAACTGTTTAACTTCTTCTTCTGTGAAATTGTATTCATTCGTTATGCTGCCTAGTGACTGTAACTTTCCAAATAAAGAAATATCCAAATGCCTGAAAAGGTATAATCATATATTCCTGCATTTATCACGAAGCACAAGTATCATTATATCAAATATAGATGGAACGAGTTTTCTATTCAAGCGCTTAGTATCATCTAGCTATTTGAGTGTAATTTGGTCATGCTATTAAGATAGCTATACTATTAAGACCAATTGTTGTACGTCGAGAGGTTGGTAATAGAAAAACTTTAATGTATATACTTTTCAATTTTTACAATAAATGGATAGTGTGGAGTTCTCATAAATTATTACACTCTTACCTTAGCTGCTTTAGTGTTGGGAGATTTTTGAAGAAGTCTCCCCCGACAGACTGCTCAGCTGCCAAATAGCCATCGATTGGAGAGTAACATGTGAGAGTTAGAGATTGTAGATTCGGCCACAAAAATCTCTCAGGCTGATTGAAAAACCACTTGGTTGGATGCGGAGCCTCTACCAGTAAACTTATGCTTTGAAGTCCAGTGTTCTTAAGAAATGGTTCAAGTGAATGGGTTTCATGTGATGCTGGATTATTTCCTGGAGTCCTTAGATTATAATATGAGAACGATTTCAGATTTGTGAATTGTTGTTTTATAGTGGACGTCATAGCACTTTTCAGGAACGCATTGTTTGGAACAGAATGTTGAACTCCCTCTACTAGTTTACTACCCTCTGAATCCTCATCCTCAGTCAGTCCACATATATATTGTAAATATGAAATTGATCTCTGGTATAGACATATTTTGGTTATATGTTTAGCATTATTCACTAACAGCTGTCTTTTCGCATGTAGCAGTCCATCACATATATCACTATCAAAGAATGTCATTTCAACTGATTTGATTCTATTGTTGCTAAGGTCAATGATATTGTCTGCGGTAAGAACTCCATCCCTTCTAATTACAACCTCATTGCATAGTTGTTCATTTTGTAGAAGCTGATTGACAAACTCCTGGTTTTCTGATGAATTGATTCCAAATTTTGTATAATACTGGAGCAAGTGATTGCCTAACATCTGTGACATAGATACAGCATCCTCAACAGAGCGTAGTATTTTCATTGAAGAAACAAGCACTGGAAGATTGTTCACGCAATACATTATACACATGTCCTGAAGACTGTCTGGTGTATCTACAGGAAAAGTGGAATGGCCGTCTTTGTCCATCTTTCTGCTATCTCTTCATCACAAGTGTCAACTCTGAAAACCACATTTTAAATACTGGTAAGTCTTATTTGATTGCACACATGACCAATTAAAGTAATTTCCAAACAATAAGGTACATTCTAATTCATCTTTGCCACATCTAAAATTTCACTTACTGATAAATTCCTTCATTGTAGAATGTGGTTATTCTAGGATATAAAAATGAGGGGTGAATTTGACTTGAGCTTTTCAAATTGATCAACTTCTAGACATTATTGGTTCATGCCATTCAGGGGCAGTTATTTATTTTTATGTTTTCCCACTAACTACCATCCTGTCTGACCTGGACATACTGGTAATATAAGAAAAATAGAGACATTTTTCCGAATAGGGGTGGTTCGATTTCCCAGTCTCTCCCCATATAATCCGCTCTCATCCGGTCTCCTAATTCGTGATTAATATAAACTGAAACAACTGATGGTTTTAAACAGGCAACAGATAGTGTTGCTATTATGTCCATTAAAGAAATTATTTGCTCTAAAATTGTTACACAACTTGATAAATATATGAAGTTTACCGATTTTTGCTATTCATCCTAAATCTGTATATTTTAATTTTACTCGTGATTATAAGATAATTGCTCTGCGCCATTCAATCAATGAGTAAAATCTGCACTTTTCATTAAAAACTTTCTGATGTAACAAATTTATGTCTTTATTATTTACATGATGACCAGAATAAAATATCAGATTTTCAAAAATAACTAATTATTAATTAACCTGATCAATGTGTTTAAATAGACATCTTCATAGTATTCATTGATTGGCAGAACACTTCAATCAAACAACTATCGCTACCATAACAACTTATAACTACTATAAACAAAATTTTAGATGGTGACCAGATGAGTTTGGAACTGGATGAGACTGGTCTATAGTTTGTCCCGTCGAATTTTTAGTACTATTCTCACATCAGAAAATTATCAATACTCATTACTGTACAATTTAGTAGGTGAATGTTGGAAGTTTGGTAATGTAACAAAATAATTATTATAGTGAAAATTATAATTATGTTGTAAATGTAGCGATTATGCAAATGTAATTATTTCCTAAAGGGCTGATGATGACACTCACGTAATTGTTAAATAGAGTTGTTAATTGCCCCGACTTGGTCCTGGGCCGTTTGTGTGTACTACTTCAGTTTAAGGTTTACACACGAACATGAGCAAATATATCATGTATGACCTATGTCATGATAACATTTTTCATTTGAACATAAAATCACTCCAACTTGGTAAACTTTACCTTAAAAGCTCAGTTAAATACGAAATAAACACTAGTAAACAACAACGGCCAATATTTACATCTTCACCGGCTTGCAACTTCCTTTTCCGGTTTGGTCCCGATAAATAAAGGTACAGAATGACATGACCGTAATAAATCTGGCTTAATCTAGTAAACCAATGGCAAAACTAAATGTTTAAACAAATGAAAAGCTTACACAGTGATTATTACTTGTGTAGACCTGTAACTTATTCATGTGACTAACCAATATAAGCAATATGTGTCTTGGATTTGTTCAGACCCCCTTCAAAATGAACTGCAAACATCCTAAATTCCTCTCAGTTTCCAGGGCTCAGTCGAGTCCTTTCGTCGTAATCGTTCTTGAGTGTAAGCTCTTATTCTATACTAAAATAGAACCTAGATATAAGAAGACATAACAATGCTTTCCACTTACAAAAAAGTCAACACAGCTGACCAGTCGTGGTTGTTGAAGACTACAAGAAGAATTTTGATGAATGCCTAGTCCAAAATCTGAGACATGTTCTACTCTTATTGTTCACAAAAATAAATTCTGAAACTATGATAGCAAGCACTATTAGCAACATCATCGTCTAAAGTCTGGAGATGTGTGCATATAGTAGTTCTTCAACTGTGTGACCTCTCTTTTGCTGTCATAACTTCGTTTTGCATAACTTTGTAAAGTTGTAGCAATTAATAATTCAAGACTTCCCAATCATTGTAGGCAAGGACTACTGCATTTTATATGTGAAGTTAGTAGCAATTTACCTCACACACATAACATACCCATAATTAATGTACAGACGTTAACAGGGTTCCGGTCACTATCATTAAAACCGTTGCTAGTGCATGTTTTTCTCGAGATAACAGTACTTATACTTATTCTGTAACTCTGTTGTCTTTATTAGAATAATAATGTATTCATTGACTGATTCTTTCCAAGTTATTTCCAGCGTGTTTATATCCATACTGTCGACATGTGAGTTTCGGATCATTTTTGTGTATTCCGGATCACATGATATCTTAGCCAATGAATGGAAGTTGGAATTCCAGGGGTCTTCTCAAACACATTTTAAGGTGTCATACAATTGTCACAAGTGAAACAATGTAAACTACTTGTGCTTACTTTTGTGTGTATTTTATTTTTTCACTGTTTACACACACAAAACACAATTCGTACGCGGTCCTATAGTCATCAGATAGTTACGGTGGTGACACGTTAATTCACGTGATTAGCTCAAATCCACAGGTCCTGAAGGGCTCAACAAAGATGTTCATATCATTCATACATGACGTTTAAACTGAAGTTTAATACAGAAAACTTAACTTTAATGTCCGTAAATTGTGAGTGTTATTAGTTTGTGCAGGCCACCCATTTTCCGACAATTTATTGCCGACGTGCGGCGAACATTTTATGTTTTACATCGCTCTGCCGAAAACTAGTTGTTAAACAGTGACATTGATTAATGACTTATACTACTATACATTATTAAAGTTTTAAAATAGGTAACCCTTAAGCAATGAAAACAGTGCACATGTGCTACAAAGTGTATGATTTTCGATTTTAGGGCGTACATGCCAACTTTCGGTCCCATAGTTTTAAGATCATTTGTATCCTCATTTTGACTGAAAGGAACTTTTTCTATATGTCATAAACTGTCATTTAGCAGTTACTTAAGTTGTCCTTTTGCCAACTATGGTTACATCTTACTTAGACAATACTCTACAAGAGCTACTGACGTTAGACTACCATGTGTTCAGAGTTCGTTTTAACGTACATCTACAATCAAACGGTCAGTGTTTACCTGCAGCACACACGATGATCTTTATGCATTGTACTTGTATTTTGCATATGAGTTTGGTATTCGTTTTGCCTCATCTGGCTGTCTGCACTATCTCTTATTTTTATTGCTGTTTGATAAATAACATGTAATCTAACATATAGATAAATGGATCAAATGATGATAATGAAACCTGTAGTGATAAACCATTTATCATAGTTCAATAAGTATGGCCTTTCAGTTATCCATCTGATACATCAGCATATGACTGTTATATGTATATGAGTGATTGAGGGTGGTTGGATTCAATGTTCACGATGGCTTTAATGTTGATTTTGGCAGTTTTTGTTGGAATAGTAATTCCAGTGAGTTATGGAGATGCCCCATTTTTCATGTGTCCATCATCAAAGAAAACTGATGGTGGCATAAATGTTGCTCATTTAACTGTCAGTTCTTATGGAGTTGACAGCACTGTGATCCTACAACTTGTCACATCTGAATGTCATACGTGTGACCTGCAAAATGCTTCGTTTATCCCATCTAATGAGAAGAATTGTTCCCTGATAGTGGACACAAGATGGCCATCCAGATTGGCAGTCATTACCAACAACACTAAGGACAGGCTAGACGAAGGCTGTACCAATGGCAATCTGGACTACACATTCGAAGCTGGAGGCATTTACTATGTCTATGTTTTTCTGAAGAATGAGACTGTAACATGCCAGCGTCCTATTGTGATAAATGCACCTAGTGACAGCAACATTGCTATATATGTGACTATTGGACTATTTGGGGCCATTGCTCTTCTCTGGATTGGATTTAGAAAGAGTCGTAGATACTTCCTGGCTATGATTTCTGATGTTACTCCTGTAGTAGACACTGAGATAGTGTCTGAAAGAGATCTCGGCACACCTACAAATGTAACCCTTGGAAAAGATTCAAACACAAAGAAAGAGCGTCTGAAATCCCTGGATACCTTTCGTGGACTGTCATTAGTTATCATGATGTTTGTTAACTATGGTGGTGGTGAATACTGGTTTTTCAATCACTCCAAGTGGAATGGATTGACTGTTGCAGACTTGGTCTTTCCGTGGTTTGTTTGGATTATGGGGACAGCATTAGCTTACTCATTTCTGTCCTTGTCAAGATCCAAAGCTGGTAAATGCACGATCTTTTTGAAAATCATTCGAAGGTCAATGACTCTCTTTGTGCTTGGACTGCTAGTGAATTCAGGTGGCACACAGAATTTCAAAAAGTGGAGAGTTATGGGTGTCCTTCAACGATTTTCCTTGACATATTTGATTACAGCATCTGTGCAGTTACTGTTTATGTCCAATAACAGTAAAAATACGTCCAGAAAGTATGTACACTTCATGCAAGATGTAACAATATACTGGAAAGAGTGGATCGTACATTTAGGGTTGATACTATTACACAGTTTGTTGACTTTCTTACTACATGTACCAGGATGTCCAACAGGTTACCTTGGCCCTGGTGGACTGGCCAACGATGGGATAAATGTAACACTGTGTACTGGAGGGGCTGCTGGGTATATAGACAGAACCGTATTGGGCGACAGTCAAGTATATAATGACCCTACATGTAGGGAGATCTATGACACGAATACACCATACGATCCTGAGGGAATTCTTGGAACACTGACATCATGCTTTCTATGTTTCCTAGGACTTCAAGCTGGCAAGATCCTTACTACGTACAAGAACCCTAAGTCTCGAGTTTCCCGTTTCTTAGTGTGGTCTTTCATTCTTGGTCTAATAGCTGGGATTCTGTGTAAATTCAGTAAAAATGACGGTTGGATTCCTGTAAATAAAAACTTGTGGTCTCTATCGTACATCTTCACAATGGCATCAATGGCTTTCTTACTGCTAACATTTTGTTATGTGATGGTGGACGTGTATAACATATGGACTGGTGCGCCATTCTTCTACCCAGGCATGAACTCTATTGTTGTGTATGTGTGTCATGAAGTCTTCAACCAACCATTTCAAACATTCTGGGACATACATCCAGCCTCTCATGCAATAGCTCTGCTCATGAACATTTGGGATGTAACCTTCTGGGTCCTTATGTCTGTGTATTTGTATTATAAGAACATATTCATCAATGTTTAGTGGAAAGTTACAGACTTAATCTTTAAATTAGTTCCTACATGTTTGCGCCTGAAATTGTTAAATCATGATTTAGATTTTATTTGTTTGAAAATTTTGGTTGGTATGTTTGTATTAAGCTGGGAAATAAATACCAAACAAACATATTTGTTCTGTATATGGTGTTTAATTGGTTGTTTAAAAGTTCCACGCTTGATAGTTGAGTGAAGAGTTTTAGAAGCAGATGAATTGGAAACACGCACTGTTACACAACATGTCACAGCAAAACTTTGATTGTGTATGGTGATATCTAGCCTATCTTTCATATGACAGCCAATGAATGGGCGTAAACTAGTACATAGATATAGAATGTACACATGTGTGTTCTAGCAAACATAGTACATGTGAACATTTTAACTCACAAATATTGATTAGAAAATTAGCATAAAACTGTTATGAGAAGGATTGCGCTTGAAAACGAAAGAAATTAAAAGTACACACATACAATAATAAATATAACATTATTAACAGATATTAGATCATTAGACCAGCCACTTAACTGGCTCATCAAATACTGGTAGCTGTAAAACGTGTTTTTAACTTTTCTTCTAAATTAGACAGAAACTGTATGAGTTCTGTATCTATATAAATATAACTCATCAAACATAACGGGCTAGGCTTGCTGTTACAAATAGTGTTGGGTAGAAATAACCACAGAAATTATCAATTCAGCATAGTAAAAGAAGTGCAGGCTTGACATTTAGTTTGCCCCTGCTTTGCTACAGTACTATGATAGTTGACCATTACTTTTCACTTATCATACCAAAATGAAGTAAAACAAGTGTGGTTATATAGTGCCCAAATTCTTGACCTTAATTTCTTTAGTATGGACTTTCTTGACAACATAATGAAAGACACCTTTTCTTTGTGCTATTGAATATTCACCGCTTGTGTACTCTTAAATGTGATTATCAGACATATACTTGACCAATTTCTTTCTTCTATTTTCAGGGCCGACTTCTCTGTGGCTGACATCTAAACACAAACATGGTAAGCTGCACTTCTAATCACTTTACTTTCCCATCTTCTTGATCTTTTAAACGAGAGATTGAGGGTGAAAGCAAGAGTATCCTAAGGGCTAATGAGTAAAAAAGCAGATAGTTTGCATTTACCTCTCATTTTGCTTTTGTAACAAGACAGTTAAGCTACTGGAGTTGAAATTACCATGTCACTCTGATTAAACTTATAGATGTGTTAAGGATAAAGTGACATCTTGAAGTTGCTGCGGGAAATTCAGGTAAATTGTTCAAGTCTACAAATGTCAGGTTTAAAAGATGATTCTAGGAGATACAGGGGGCTGGAATCAATTCAAAGTCAAGCTTTACATTCTAGTTTCTCCAGAACTTGTATATCATAAGGTGAAAAAAACAGACATTTCTTAGTGCAAGAACAAGTGGCACAAGTAAAGTAATGATTCCACAAAAACTGTTTGATCCCTCAAATACTCTTTGTTTAATTAATGTATGAACAACACATATTATAACCATTTCTCTCTCTTTTACTTTATAGCCAAGACAGATACAAGAAATTAAGGACTTTCTTCTGACAGCCAGAAGGAAGGACGCTAAATGTAAGTACAAGAAGAACTTATTTGTTTTATTCAAGATGATTTTAGTAGTGAATTGAGGATAAGGACCCATGTTTACTACACTGCGACTCTTATTATAACGCGTTCTCCGCATGGCTCCCAAATATTTTTCCAGTATAATGTATGCAAATGTCAGCAGAAGATCTGCAAACTGTAAACAAAGTTTTGGCGTGGTATATAGGAATCACCCTTGTCCGTCTGTCACCAGTTTACCCCCAAACCATGAGATATTTTTTTGATGTCACCAGTTTACCCCCAGACCATGTGAAATTGCTGGCTTGGTAAAACGTTGGTGTAGAGAAATCTCCTGTTAACC
>ENA-OREC01000941-OREC01000941.1-marine-metagenome-genome-assembly--contig:-NODE-941-length-13404-cov-12.986944_pt1 | contig 13404 bp, 9 predicted proteins | sample MGYA00248626_ERZ508543 | MGnify/ENA primary metagenome ERZ508543 (study PRJEB26211, sample SAMN05518279) | marine metagenome | isolation source: Puget Sound, Washington, USA | host: Bankia setacea... | reverse complement strand
GTACAATACAAAGTACACCCTGTGAACACTGGACTACAGTGAAAAAATCGTTTTCTTCAACAGCCAATGAAAGGCGTTGAAACTGGTGTCTGTCAAAATAAATAATGGCTGCACACGTACACTCGTTGTGTAATAATATTGGCTTAAATCTAATTTAGCTTTAGTTTAAATAGGTAAATCACTTGAAAATAGCGTAATCCGTCGAATACCCACTAGACTGGGTTACTATACTTTTAGCCTTATAATGATTTCTTAAAAGCCCATTAAAAACGGCTGCATAATTATACGAAAATAATCAAACTCAAATTTCCGTCTAAAAATCTGTCCAGTCTCATTAACATCTCATTTGCATATGTGCGCGCAACCATATGCATACAACAATGGCTGAAATGTGACATGTCTTTGGTTTAAGAGGCTGCTAAAGATGTTTTAAAGTATGTCAACGTTGTTTTCTTGTGCATGTTGATGTATTTTTGTCTGTTGTTTCCAAATAACTAATGCATGTTTCCAAAAAATATTGATTTGACTGATTATTCTGCCTCTGAATGTTCCGACATTGCTACATATTTTTTATCTAATTGTGAAGAACCCCATATTTTCCCAACAGACAACTAGCTCAAATTGCGCAGGTTATTCTTTGAAGAACTATTTGAACTTATTCCTGAATCCAGTAGGATTTGACAACTCTGTATTGTTTGCCTATACTCTGGTAACCACTCAAAACACAATAACACAACATTTATTATCCATTATGGGTAGATGAAGACTAGTTGTTTCAACCCAAGAGACATTTGGAGTTGGAGTGGGACCTAGATCATATTGATCACAATTTATTTAATGCATCTACAGGCAAAATCAGTGCAACGTTGAAATGTTACATCTTGACTCCAATATTTATGACATCTAATGTTGGTCCCTAGTATAACCCAATACAAATGCTAATGTTGTGAAAAAATGTGTTTTGACTTCTGCAGGCATTGTGTCATGGATTTGTATGAGTATCCACAAAAGTTGTTTGTAAAACATGAAGTTCCAGATATAAATATCTAGTTTTTATTTCAGATTTTACGGAAATGATGAGGGGGCTAGGGTATGTCCGCCTTATTTCAATGGAAAACTTCCGTAACCCTAACTTTCCTTTGGTTGCAGAGGTTTTAAAATGGCTGGTGAAGAGGTAAGGCATAATGGTGAAATATTGATGTATAGAATTAATAGACTTTGATAAAACCAGTGCCTAAAGGTTAAATCTAAACATGAGTGGATGAGATAGATTCTTAGGACTCATGATGAATTTTGCATTAATAATACTTTTATATGTACCAACAAGGAAAAATCGATGTTTGGGTTGAAAGAGTTTACAATTAAAATGATTGTCCTTGAATATTGCAGATATGATCCAAGTGCAGATATAAATGGAGATACCGATACAGAACAAGACAGGATCATATTTATCAAATCAGTTGCAGAGTTTATGGTAAATCCGGGCTTTTTGGTTTGGTTTTGGCAATATTTAACTAGGGGGCTTATTTGCATACATGTGAAGTCTCCCGATCTCAACGGGAGTGTCTTGATTTTCAATCATAAACCCGATCCTCCCGAGCGGAGGTAAAAAGTCCTGACTTTCTGTCAAAAGGGAATAGATAAGAATGACATTTTTACAACACTTCTCTTGTTAACACAGCACCCAGTGTTAAGCTTAAGTTTTTAACAGACTGGTTTACATTTTGGCATTAGTTATCTATATAGCTGACAGGTATACTGCCGCAGTAGGATGCGCAAAGAAAACTGCCGAAGATGTCTTTAAAACTTTGTGATAGTAAACTATCTATTGTTAAGTTTATATCTAAATGAAATAGATGTATCAGATAACTTAAAAGCTGTTGTTAAATTCTTTTTGAAAGTGTTTCGCATGCCTCAAAAATCTCCCTCTTTTTGACCCAATCTCCAACCTTGGCTCTGGGAAAAGTTCACATGTATGCTTATTTGACTAATTTAATTTCTTGTGGCAAGCTCTCAAACTTTCAACTTGCAATTTTATATTTAAAGAAACCCATATCTGTATCTACTCCATAAACGTACATGTATGACTTGTGTTTGTTAACTGAATGAGACTTTAAATCTTGAATCAGTATGTTCTACTTATTTTAAAAGTACCGGTATATCCTTTGCTAAGTTTAACATTGAACACAAAATGCCAATGTAAAAAAAACACTTTCAAAGTTAAACTTCTCTTGCGTTATGCTAGTATGTGAGTGCTAAATACGAGCCTTTGTAAATATTCAAAGAAATCACAATTACTGAGATAAGGTAGATTGTATTCACAGCCAAGTCAATTATGTAAGATATTATTCATATATGTCTAGAGAACTTTGAAAAAATTATTCTGTACTGAGTCAAATAAAAAAGCTTCTTTAATTTAACAGTGAAGGTGCAAGTATAGTATATTTTCATATGGTTTCCAGAAGTATAATGTGCACACGTAACACCAATAAAATATTTTTTTCTATTTTAACAGGCAACCAAAGCTCATATAAAACTGAATACAAAGAAACTGTATCAAGCTGATGGCTATGCTGTCAAAGAATTAATCAAGGTGACATCCGTACTGTACAATGCCATGAAGACAAACATTGTAGATCAATCAGATGCTGGTGATGAAGATGATACTTCATCACTCTCATTTGACATTTCATCCAGGGTGAGTTTATTCTTCCTGTGTACAAACATAAAGCCATGATGTGCTGCTAACACTTCCATTAACAAAGCAATTATATCAAGTAAAGTAAAACAATGTCATGATTTAATGTGAATACAAATGGACAAACTCCTCTGAGAGACAAAAAGAAGCTAGTTGATGTACATTTTGTGATTTAATTCTATTTCTGATTGTTGACACTCATTGCATATATGGTTTGTTCCATAGATAGGAGAGTTGAAAGAAGCACGAAGATTGGCCACAGAGATCACAACAAAAGGTGCAGGACTTTACGACTTGCTGGGTAAAGAAGTGGACCTCAGGGTAAGACCTATTTAAAACTTATTGTCTCACTGCATGTTCAGTTAGAAACTTTGTTGCTTTCCTGTTATTGTAATTTGACCAGGAATTAAGTGAAAAATTCATGTATGGCAAAGATTTTTGCGTCTGGAAGATGTATTGCTCATGAATGCATTTGAAACTCGCTTACAGACTGATTGGATATGACTAAACAAGACATGTGGATAAGTTCTTAGTTGATAGGCATTTAGGAAGTAAAATAGCAGGTGTCCTATCATCGTTTTTGACAATAAAGTTGTAACATTTAGGACTCTTTTCAAGGAACTTCCCAATGAGGTAACTATGCCAATGAGTTTTAACCTACGTTATAACCGTTGTATCTCTTTTACCTATTTAGGAGCAGAGAACTGTTGTGATAGCAAGACAACTGGAAATAAACGAAGTTGAGAGTAGTTTGGGAGCTTCCATCAAGGCTGTAGAGGTAAACATGTAGCTATTGGTGTAATAATGAAGAAATAATCTGGCCCCATGTTCACTAAGCTTTTCAGGTTCAGGATGAAGATCAGGCTCAAGTTTCAAAATGAATAATTTCTGGACTGTTTCCCATTATCTGTTCAAGGAAACTTTTTTGTCAGTAACAAATACCTGTACATTATAATATGCTTGGTTGAATTTTACTACAATACTTTTGTAGCCTTTCATATGTAGAAGGTTGAAGCATGCAGGCATTCTTTATAATATTGTTTTGAATATTTTACAATCAGAATGAGATACGAAAGACGTTACAAATGTTAGACAATGTGGCGTCTGATGAGGCCAATCTTGAAGCAAAGATTGAGAAAAAGAAGAATGAGTTGGATAGAAACCACAAACGACTGTCAACCTTACAGAGTGTCAGGTACGGTAGCTTGTGATGAAAATATCTGTTTGTTTACCCACTTTGTTTATGTTGAAGATCACAAAACCATCAATGTAAAAATAGCAAATTACTTCTTTACACTCTCAATGGCAAGCTAAATTTGATATCCAAATCAGGCACTTAAAAGACATACTCTGATTTGCTAACATCCTTTTGGGTTTTTTGACCACTGGTTAACAACATTAAAGTTTCATTTAACTAAAGATAAGAAACAAAAAGACCTCAATTCCTTCATGCTAGTTTTTGGTCTTTTCCAAAACTTTATATATTTTTACTTTTATGGTGAACTCCATATTTCCATCTTTCATGACATACAAATGAAAATATATCATTATTGTAATTTCCATACCTTCACGTTTCTTTCACAGACCAGCATATATGGATGAATATGAGAAACTAGAGGAAGATTTACAGAAACTTTATGATGCATACCTGATACGATTCCGTAACCTCACCTATCTGGAGTCACAGCTTGAGGAATACAACAGAGTGGAACAGGATAAGACTGAGGTCAGAACAACTGTCTCCATCTCAAGATCATTAGTTTTAGATTTAGATCTTTAGTTAACAAACACTGTGATCTTTTTATAGGTTGAATACCTTATTTTTGCTGTACATCTTTGTAAAGCCACTATGATTTCGGTGAGTTGTTTGGAAAAAGCAGATAAATATGGGCTAAATAACACAAAAGTGCTGATCTGCTTTAGGTTAAATATGCATGGTAAATCTGTATAGAGCAACTTTTAAGTATAGTGTGTTTCCTGAGTTGTTTGTAATATTTAAGCAGATGCAAGCCAAACCCACAGAAGTGGTGTACTAGAAATGAGTATACTGATTTAAAAGATGATGTTTCATTAATCATTTGATTGTTTGTAGGAGACAGACAGAAACCTGAAGGAGATGGCTGACCGACTGAAGAGTGATGAAAGACAAAATCTGTTCCTTGGAGAGAAAGACGATGGTAAGTAATGGATGGTTAAAACGAATGAAAGTTTAGTTGATTTCAACACAGTGTCTAGTTTCTTTCCAACTAAGTTCCTATATATTTGCAAGTACTTTACTCAACCAGCTGACAAACTGAAGGATTATGTGGAACGGTTATATCAAACAAAAAAATGGTTTAGAGTTCACTTAATGGTTCATCTGAGTTTGTGATTGGTGCTTAAGCAAGTTCCGATTTTTTCTCCAGTATCTGTATATATGTTAGTTTGTGTAAGTAAGTTTTACATGGGCTAACTTACAGTATCTGATGATGAGGATGGTTCATCTGAGGAGAGTGATGATGATGAAGGCTTAGAGCAGGGTGGACGACCAGCTGCCAGGAGAAACAGACCTGATGGTAAGTACATGTCTCTGGTGTCTAACATACACAGCCACAGTCTAGCGGTTATTCATGATATGTATACAAGTACTTTATTCATTCCGTATACTGGGATAGGGGTCAGTTTTATCAATGGTTTATTTGCGTGTTTTGTGAATGTAAAGAATTCAGCTTCATAAATCAAACATAACAGCTTTGTGTTAGGCAATATATGTCACATAATGTGGAATCTAAGATTGCTGCAGTGTTTTGTAGATAGGCTTGTTAGACAACCAGTGTTGCTTGGCGTTATTAGTTGTCTGATCATTTGGTATGTTTGATGCTGGCACAATGCTAGGAAGAAAAGAAAAGCTTGTTGAGGTCAAGTTCCCAGAAAGTTTAAATTTTGTTAAGACTTGATAAAAGTTGTGCAAACTGATATGGTTATCTTAGACAAAGGGAGACTCTATTTAGTCTAATAGCTCAGATACTATGATTATGAGACAAAATTATCACAAAAACATCTCTTCAAGCTTTTAACACAATTCTTGAATCTAAGTCTTGAATATGTATTGTTTAATTAATAACTATTTCACAAAAAGGTCAATTTGTGATGCAGAATGGTATTAAATTTGAAAATAATTACACAAATGAATGCACTTACATATTAAAAGTCTGTATATTTTGTTTCTTTTTCGTGGATGATTTTTTGTAAGGTTTTGTAAAATCAAAGAAAATTGATATGTGGTATAAAAGCTGATTCTAAAAATTAGTGTTCATGAGTTATTAATGTTACAAGTGATATTTCTGTGTAACTAGATTTAGATGTTGATGATGATGATGATGATGAAGATGACGTTATCAATGGTAAGCCAGTTGCACCTGTATAGAACAAACCATACCTTGTGTGAACTTTAGTTTTCTTTGTTTAGAGACAAGTATAGTCAGTATATTTCTATGTAATTGGTATTGTTCTCTCTCTATACATTATTATCATTTATCATACTACATACAAGTAGCAATGTTCTGTGATAATGATCTCTTTGGTTTATTATTTACTCACATGTTGTAAAAAACATAGAGCTGTTTTTCTGTATACCATGTTAAGTCAGAGAATGGGATTTTCTATTCAATTTTTCCTAGACAAACAGAAGTTTTTTCATCAAACAAAGAAGATGCTACACTTTTCATATGTCCAATTCTTCACTAAAAGAACAAAACTGATACTACCATTCTCTTGCCTTGTTTCCTATAACTCAATGTTTATGCTTACTACATGTATAAAGGTAACATTAAATAGCATAGTAATTATTCTTATTCAATGCTTTAATTTTCCAATCTAACATGCCTAGAAGAAACATTACATTCAACCATTAACAGTGAATATATTACAAACTCATACTAGTACTTATCTTCATTGTTAATCTTTATTTCAATATGGAAACATATAGATGTGGTACAATGTACAGTGAAACTTCAATACTAAGAGCCAGACACCCTGCATTTATAGTGCTGTTTTTGCATAGAAGGAATAACAACTGTTAATCGTGTTTGGTTCAGGAAAGTTTGGAGTTATCACATGTCTTGCCTTTTTCAAAACTCTTTTAACTCTTATACTTTTCAAAATTCAACATGGCAAACCTCAAGGTGTGACAATAGAGAAATGCATGTATAAGGGCCTCAATTCAGGATCAGTACAAACTAAAAAGTCATGTGATACAAAATCTTATTCATGTTGTAATTTAATGTAAACTTTTCAATTAACCATAGGTTTGTTTAGTAACAGTTCCTAACCCTGGTTAATCAGAGTTTATATTAATTGATAACTCATGTAAGATCCTAGATGTCTGTTCATTGAAGTTTGACTCTATATGTAGATAGTTTCTCTTTTGTTACTAATGATTGGCTTTTGGTTTCTTAGTCTTTGTTTCTTGTTTGTGTGTGAGTAGTATAGAAATAACTGGAAAGGGTTTTACTGTATATCAAGCAAGTACCATGTAAAGGATGTCACTTCTTTGATGCAAACACATTGAATCATTATGATTTAATTATGATTTTATAATTATATCCCTTGCAAACGCAGTTTAGGGGGCGATATGCAGATCACCCTCTCCGTCTGTCTGTCCAAAGCATATGTCTTGTAAGCACAACGGGTGAACCACAACTTTAGAATGTGCATGAAGGAGGATAATCCTGGTACAAACTATTTCAAGGGAGATAATTAGTAGTGCGCGATTGTGGTATTCTTTTGTGATTTGACTCATAGTTCTAGTTACATATTACCATACATTATCGGCCAGTCTTACATTCCTTGTCTACTGCAACATCACACCAGAGCCAAACTAACACTAGATGAAATGTGTCAGTACTGACTGCAAGTTTTCGTTACAAGTTTAAATGTGTCATTGTATACAGTAGCCAAGTTGTTAATATATGTGCAAATTAAAATTTCATTATCAATTTGCAGCAGACAAGTTTAGTTAAGAATTAAAGTTGTAATTTTATAAAGTTATGGTGTGGTATATACAAGTTAGTTAGTATATGGTACATGTATATTTTACAGCGGCCGGAGCCAGTGGCAGGGTGAAAGGAAACATGATGGGAAATATCAGTGAGGTAAACTACTCAACCAATTATACTACATGTACTTGCTTATCTCATCACTTGACATCTTTTCCAATCACATTCACATGCTACTTTGTACTAAATGTGTGATACAGTACTAGGGTCATTGCTCTTTTCTTTATAATTTTACAACAACATTGAGTTTGTCCATAGCCATTTTAATCTCTAGTGGGGGTGAATCTCTGTAGATAAAGAGTAAGAGACATGATAATAACTTAAAATATGACCAAATGTCCAACTTGTTAAAATGTATGCCTCCAAATCTAAGAAGAAACAATAGTAAAACAGTAAGACTGCTCTTTACACTGGAGTACTAACATAGGGTTGTAAGAGAGTTTTATTAGGAAAATAACACCAATCAATCAGGACTTAAAACAGTGGTCATAATGTTATGTTGGTCTTATGATTGATGTGATTGTTTTGTTGATGTCTTGTTATCTTTGTGGTCTAAATTTCCAGGTGGTATTATTGTTAAGGTGGTCTGTAAGTGAGGGTTATCTGTATTTGTAGGAGACCGGTTCAGACGAGTCGGGTGAGTCTGATCTTGATCTGGATGAGGATGACGATGATGGTGACAGTGATGATATAGAAATGCCAGCACAGAAACCACGCCGACGACAACCACCTCCCCCAGATCTCAATGATAGTGACAACGACTTTTAATGAGAGAAAACATGTTATGTAGTAATTATTTAATGAGTGATGGGAAAGACAATGAATTTACAGTTAGAGAGATCTGAGTAGAAACAGTGTAGTCTTAAAAACCATGTAAGCTAAATCTGTGATCACTTTACAATCTTTACCTAATCAACATTATTAAAACAATGTGTGGCATTTAGTATTTCAAATTGCAAATACACAAATGTATAAAATTATTTTTGGGTGATACATTTTTCATAACAATTTTCTTTAATCTTCAAACTCGATATGTCAATATAATTCTTTATTTAATGTAATGTTTTTCAAAGCAAATACTTTCACATTACAAAACAAATGAAGTTTTTCCTTGAAGTATTCTATAGTATCTGTTTTGTTTCGATGACTTTATAATTCTGTTTGATTGTTAAGTACGAACGTATAACCCACTCTAGTGTGTATCATTGAAGTGTTTGGGATAAAACCAAATATGAAAGTTAGATTTTACATTCCATTCCGTCAATGTAACTATTGTAAGAAAGAATACAATGTTGTGATTTAAAATAAATGTGTTGTGTTATCTGTACTCGTACTTAAAAGCGTATTGTTGTGTAGAAACCTATTGTTGGAGGGAAAAATACCATATACCAGAGTGTTTCAGGCCATGTTCAACCTCAGCTTTCTGAAGACACTAGAGATATTGTCTTGTTGATACTTTACTGAGCACTTAGATACTTGGGTACTTAGATTCTCTCTTTATGTACTGACAACAATAGGGGCAGATTGGAGCAGTGGGTAATCGGTCAGTCATGGGTTCGAACCCCAGCAAAGGCTGCTGTTGTTTCCATTAGCAAAAAACTTTTAAACTTTAAACTCATTGCTTAGCACTGGTTGGTTTCTGGAACTGATTTAAGCGTGATTTAACAATTGAACTAAAATAAATTGAGGGCTTTATGGAAGATGGACTTATATGTGAATTAAACCCCCCTGTTAAACATTGTCAAAACCAAATCAATAATACAATCTTATTCACAGAATTCCATATGAAGTATGACATTGAGTCTAGATAGAGAACACAAAACACTGGCTGGTATGGTTTAATTAAAGGACAGGAGGAATGACAGTTCATTGGTCACAGTGTATCATAACTTTCATAGCCTGTGTGATGGGTGACTTGGCCGTCTCAAAGGCTCTAACTGTGTCTCGCAGGGTAAAGTGATGGGTGATCAAACTCTTCACATCAATAGCTCCTGATGCCACAAAACTTAGAGCTGCTTGGTAACTGCGAGTTAAATACAAAGGACTGGTTTCACACACAATAGTTATATGATGCCCTAATGATAGTTACACAATTAGCTCATTGACATCACATTAGCTGTGGTTTTAAAAGAAAATCTAATTTTTGACAAGTAAGTGTCTAACAAAACCTGCTCTGATATTCGATGAGGTTTTATTTTGAATAATTAAACGTTCCTTTTTAACCAGACTTATACATGCAGTAGACCTCCCACTCATAATTTTATAGAAGTAACTTACTTTTAAAGATACATTTACAGGTAGTTTTATTTAATAGTATGTGTTTTATCATTTTAAATAACCAAAATAACTACCTTTGATATTAACTGTTGCAAAAATGTATTCATAACACGAGTGATTTCGTTCAAGAATGTTCATGGTCTTGTTGAATACTGATTTGTGCTTACTTGTTTGCATATCTGAAGATTCCTTTGATGTCTACTTCTTTGGTAGCTGCTATGGTGTAAGGTATGGTAACATCAAGTGAACCTCTGCCTACCATAACTATACTTCCACCTGGGTACGTTGCCTGTTATATAAAAAAAAGGTATGGTTCTCACTTAGTCTCTAGTTCTCATCAGTACCACTACGAATCAAGAACTGGGTGAGAACAGTATTTACTTCAATATTGCAGTCACAGAGAGTGTATAACCTTAGAAAACATGTGTAACTCTCAAGTCACAGATACATGTGTAAATGCTGCTACATAATGTTACTCAGGACGAGTGATTGGCTACATAAAGTCCTATATGGAAAGTTACAAAAGATGTATGGAGCCCCACTTGGCACATAGAAGTGAACAGTATCAGGCAGTAGAAGTTGCTCACATGTATAGCTGTACGAAAACTGAAGTCCACTCCACTGCACTCTATACTGACATCAGGCTGCTCACCCAATACCTGCTCTATCTCATCAGCTAACTGTTTGGGGTCGTCAGTGTTGACTTTAAGCACGTGGTCAGCACCCATAGCCTTGGCAGTCGCCAGTCTGTACTCGGATATGTCTGAGAAATACGGGGAAACAGATGTACACTATAGGGAAACAGATGTACACTATGGGGAAACAGATGTACACTATGGGGAAACAGATGTACACTATGGGGAAACAGATGTACAATATAGGGAAACAGATGTACATTATGGGGAAACAGATGTACACTATAGGGAAACAGATGTACACTATGGGGAAACAGATAAACACTATAGGAAAACAGATGTACACTATAGGGAAACAGATGTACACTATAGGTAGAGTCTTGTAAAAGTATGGTGTAACACTTATGTGCGTTTCCTTTTACTTTATATGTTTTACAACGATTACGAACAACGTATTTAACTTCTTCAAATCATACGTGTTGAACCGATGTTCACGTTTGTGTTGGAAGAAACCCACCCGTCCAACCATCATGCTGACCAAACAGTTACATATTGAGTATCAAGCATCATTTACTTGTTCACCGTTGTGTGGACATGGACAGCATTTTGACAGGACAGCTTACTTGTCAATAATTACAGTGATCTACAATTGCGCAAGAGTTTGGCGTCGTCTAATTCAGCTGAGCTTCAAAATGTGTTTAATACCTTCTTTGCACCAATACGAATTGTTTGACAGAAGCATTACCTGTAACTAATACACTGGCAGCTCCCATATTCTTTGCCACCATCATGGTTAATACTCCAACAGGGCCTGAAGTTAAACATGGTACTTTTCAGTAAATCTTATTCCTGTCGCTCAAAATGTATAAAACGAATAATTTAATTATCATATTATCTAACTTTGGACTTGTGAGTTGTGCGTGTTTTCGCTTATGTAATAGATATCGAAAAAAACAGGTTGGTTAGTTAGTCTAACTAGTTATTACTGATAGTGTACATGTATTCTACCTGCCCCACAGACGAGCACGTTACTCCCGGGCTTTACCTCACCCCTCTGACAGCTGTATACAGCCACTGATAGGGGCTCCAACATTGCTCCCTCGTCTAAACTCACGTGGTCTGGTAACCTAAAACGTACACCATGAGACAAGAAATGACGGATATTTAATCAGTGACTACTTTTACGATAGCTTGAAATAATATTTGGAAAAACACCACTACTCGAAAATAAATACTAATTCCCTTAAAAGGTTCAGTTTTTTGGAACCATCTGGTCTTAAATATATATATATACCTCGTGCACGTTAGTAACAGAAGCGACACTAATTAGGAAGTTCCAGAATTTCGTACTTGAAGCAAAAGTCTGCAGGATGCGTATACAGTTGACAGAGGTTACCATCGTCTGGTGGCGTGGCGCAGAAGAACACGTCTTTACACAGGTTGTACCGCCCTGTCTTACATAACTTGCATACACGACATGGAACCCCCGGCTCAACGGCAACACGGTCTCCTGCAAAAACATCACACGTCAATAAAACATATAGAGATCACTATGAAAATAATAGTACGGAATGCGCTTGTTTACGGTGACACCATCTTCTGATGGGAAGTCTTGTTTTTTGACACGTGGACACCTAATTCCTGTGTACTTACAACTATAAATATATCTACACTCACACAAGTCATAAAACCGAACTCATCGGCGTCTTTACGAGCGGTATTGTATTTATTTAACTATGTATGTTTAGCTTGAGTTACATAAATAGTATACGTAAACATCAAATCAGAATGACCTGTGCATCCATAATAAACGCTTCTCACACTACGCAACGTCAACGTATAATATTATATCGCAGCCACATACCCGTTTTCAGATGTTTGACCCCCGGTCCAGTCTTGACCACCGTGCCTGCCGCCTCGTGTCCCATTACCATCGGTGCGTCTACTGAGAACCTGCCGCATTTGCCCGTTTGCCAGTACTTCAAGTCCGAGCCGCAGATGCCCACAGAACCAATCCGTAACAAAACATCTGACCAAACAAATTACAAAAAAATGTATATGAACAAATTGACACCAGTTCAAAAAAGTGTATAAATGACTAGCGTAATGGTTTTGAGCCCAGAAGCAATCGGCATCAAGAACTTCGTTGAATAGATAACACACAAATCCAAATGTATTCGATAACAAATGTTAATAGTTTGCATAAACATATTTCTTCGCAGTGTTTAACTCCTATAGCAACTCGTACTCACCATTTTGAGCAGGTTCCGGTGCCGCTATGTTCTCTAGCCGGACGTCCAGTGGTCCGTGTAGCACGGCTGCTAAATTACTCATAGTGATCCGTGAAAACTTGATTGTTTGTAAATCTCTTTGTCGACACTATATTACTGTGTGTAAATGTGCACATCGTCAAACTGCTATACATGTAAAGTTGTAAAGGCAGTTCAGAAGGTCAATACAATCCTGTCTTTAGCTCTCTTATCTAGTTATAACCAGATATCAAATGAAGGGAACACCGGCCGCTATAAACGTTAAAGTAGTTCAACGCGATGTGATGAGGTCATGCATACGCACGTTCATGACGTCAGTAAGAGCGTGCAATGTTAAGTGACCGTCAATGCATTAGTTTAAACATATGTATTGCTTAACAAAATCACACCAGTATAAGCATACATGCATATAACCACAAGTTCTGTAACTTAGTTACGGCTCTTCCCTGAACATTGAGAGAGAGAGAGAGAGAGAGAGAGAGAGAGAG
>ENA-OREC01000940-OREC01000940.1-marine-metagenome-genome-assembly--contig:-NODE-940-length-13412-cov-14.092988_pt1 | contig 13412 bp, 6 predicted proteins | sample MGYA00248626_ERZ508543 | MGnify/ENA primary metagenome ERZ508543 (study PRJEB26211, sample SAMN05518279) | marine metagenome | isolation source: Puget Sound, Washington, USA | host: Bankia setacea... | reverse complement strand
TAATTGCGTGATGACGACATACTAGTAATAATGTCGATATATCATAGTTGATACATACATACCACATACAAACAAATCATTTAATACTATCAATAGCAAGATAAGCGGTGAATTTGATGGATTAACAAATCTGAAGGCTAATCTTTAACAAACAAAAAATGAAGAACTTTGACAGTTGTTGACATCAACGTTACCAAACAGAAATACACATCTGTATATCATCCCTCCCCTTGTATAACAACGAGTATAAAGTATAGTTACAAACATGTACATTTAACACGATTTGCATGACTAGTTATGTTGTCAAATATTTAAAATGCGTGCAAATGACGTATATTTATATCATATTATTTTATTTTTTTAATCAAATGGCGTCATTGTATCGTTCCAATGATTGATTCATACCGTATGTCACAGGAGTATGTAAAAACACAAGAGTATTCTAAATACATGAAATAAGAAAAGATTTTCAATTGATAAATTAGGATAATCGTGTTGTTTTTATTATGTGTCATTCTATGAAATGTATACAAATTGAAAGCAACATCAGTCTCAAAATATACACGAACACTTCACAGCTGACAGTCTAAAGCGAGTTTCAGTTGATGCAATTATGTACCACAATATATTGGTTGCTTATGTACTGGAGCTATATTCCTTACGTAAATAGACACTCATTTAGATTCTAGGGCACGCACTATTCTTATCAGGTTTCTTTGCAAACAAGATGTACTCGCAAACAGTGCACATGTCTCGGAGAGTAAATTGGTGTTGTAGACAAGATGTCCTTTTAATGCAACTACACACTTTGATGGGGTTGTGATGTTAATTTTAAGTGAACCGAATATTTTCGTCAACACAAGTTAATATTGTCCATAAATTGTAAAATAAGCCATGATTGACACTTCAGATATAGTTAACGGCTACATTAAGGAACCCGAAAAAGCAGGTAACCAGTAGGTCACAACTATGAACACCACATCAATGTGCATGTTGATTCTTTGATAGTTAGTTACGGTTCATGTTCTTTTGTCAATAAACGATGCATTCTAAGAAATGTTAAGGGAAGTAAAGGGTTTTGATCATTAGTTGCTCACTGGCATTTACATTCCCCAATCAGTCACTTTGTTCTCAGCATATTGCGTGTTTAAATGCCCAAGTTTCTTCTCCTGACAACGTCATAGATGAAACACAAAAATACATCCCGATGTAGTCTTTGTCGTGAAGTTACTTGTGTCGGATGACTTGATCAAAGCACTCGAGGTTCTTTTTGTCGCGATTCTTTTTCCGAGAAGAAGCTTTGGGATTCGTGCACATGACATTTCAATTACCAAGCAAGTCATCGAGTACTAGAACTCTTTCACTTAAGTAAACACGAATGGTTAGAAAAAAACAATCATGACCAATGACAACTTGTTGTGGTAATCCAAATATTGTTCTTAACTAACTGTTGCTGTACTATGCATACACCACTTTCGACCAAATACTTAGTTGTACATAACAAATTGTCTTCTTTATTTCACACACAATTATCTATTTATAGACTGCATCGTTTGTGCATGATCCGTGGACGCTTACACTAGATTAAGAAGAAACAACAATCCACGTCGATTTCATCTTTTCCGAAGATTGATGAATTAACCTATACGTCCACAAATACCCGTTAATGAACATATTTTGCAAACAACTCTACTAAACTTTGAAATGCTAGTTATGAAGCGAACTAAAACTATATGTACTGGAACACTTGAACTATATTGTCCAGTGATCTATTCCATCTGGTTACATATCAGACATACATAACAACTTAACCATATAATAAAACAAACATAATTCTTTTATTATTATTATTATAGGTCACATTTTTTAATATAGTAAAGATATGGAAGTGTGTGTAATTATTGTAATTGATCAATGGTTAGCTTGGTATTTTCATACCTCCTACACTATCAGAATCAAACATATTCGTACCACATGTTCACGTTGTTATGTCTAATTGGTCCAGAAAGTTAATACTGTGTTAAATACAGGCGTACTAATTACTCAATTATGACGGGTTATTAACCAAAACAAATTTTAGAGTTTTAATTAACACGTTTGAATAAAGATGATTGACAACATTGTGTTTTCATCATGTAATATCGGTGTATGCCAAATGAGTCAGCGCAGGAAAGCAACTAAGATTATAGCTAACTGAATCAAACAATAGTTGAACGAAATGTAACGGTGTGTTAACGATCATTAATTGTTTTGTTCCTAAAACAACAGCATATGTTAACCAAATGGTTTATCAAAAGCGATAATTTATTAGTTCATATTCCAAGTTAGATGTGTAGCTCAATGGGTAGTAGCTGTTTTATTTACTAGTGTATGTATCTAATGAAATATTTGAAAATGTTCTGATTGTCTACATTTATTTCTCCTTAGTCAAATCGTATATCATTTAGTAAGAGAGAAAGATATATGTAAATTTGACGTTTAAACATACATACAATAAAACGTCTGGACAAGCTTTCAATAGAAGCAAGTGTATACATATTATGTAACAAAGATGTCGCTGTTTCATTGAGCCTATTTTTGTCTCGTTTGCATTTTCCTGCAGTCTAGTCTTCTTTGCACCAGTTAATTATGTTCGCGTGTCGTTTTACTAACGTGTCAGTAAGAGTATTGAATATTGGAAAATAATTGGCACATCCTTATTTACCAAGACTGTCAAGTAATAGTTCTATTTCGTAGACTACTAAATCAGGTAATTGACATGTAATGGTTGAATTAAGTACATTTCTCTTGTTTCAGAAACCAAAATGCACTCTTATATGAGGAAATGACACAGAGACGTGCACATCAAAACGTAACATATAGCATCAGGTAAAATCAATTGTTTCCTTCAACAAACCAAACCTTTACATGTAATCGTAGTATACTAATTTGTCAAACAATTTATGCATGTATGTGCTACATTAGTTATATCAACATAAGCATGCCGGTCGTCCGTTATAGCCATTAAACTGTAGAATGTACAAGAAAGATCGTACCAACCTCATGTTAGCTCACACATGTAGGAACACACTATTCGACACAACTTCATTAAACACATGTTTGTTTGAATATGATCAGAACAATAAGCGGACAGAATACGAAGTATGTAAATATTGCCAATTGGTACTTGTAAAACATTGGCATACAATCTTGACCACATCTTCTCGATGTAAACATGTACTTATCAAATATGGACAATTGATGGTAATTTATATCTCACTCTGGTAAACTTAGATTTGTTTTCGGATACAATATGGCCACAAGGTTAACACCCTCGTACATTGTATCAGCGTCACAAAGACGTACTAAAACACTCTCTATCACTAGCATGTGATTCCAACCATTAACAACATCGATTGTCATTAAACTCTCTGTACAACTCTGCTAATGAAACGTAATAGTTGTAATACTAGTTTTACCACGTATTACTGACATACTTTACACATGGAGATAATGGCGACGGTATGTTACTACCTGCCTATTCAGATATGTATCAATGTCGTTACGTTTCTATACACGTGTGAAGGTTCTTACTTGATATAATGTCAACTATTTATTTAAGAAACATATTTTGATTTTTGTTGTATGATCTAGGTATGGACATTTACACAACGCGGTATAGGTCGTAACCTCCGGTTAACATTTGTTTAACTTATATTATCAATTGTAATATGAAACTGTGTTAGCGAAGGTGTTACCCATTTTAGGAATTGGCTTAAAGAATTGTAGCATTGGATTACCAACAAATAAGCCTTATGTATACTATCATTGGCTGATTAAGCCATACTAGTCGCATTGGAGACAGAACAAAAGCGAGTCTTCATATTGTTAAAACCTTACCCAGAAAGGCACATACATGTGAAACTCACACCATATAATTATGTACAGAGTTTGAATTGCCATTTGTTTTCTAGCAAAACGATTCACTCATACTCACTAAAAAGCCATTGAGAAAGTGAAAAGAATAAAACGTTATCGTCAAACGTTGGTTCTTGACAAAGTTTGAAATCAATCCCAATCGCTTTCATTTACAGGCCTGACTGTTCAATAACTTTCCATCATGGAGTGAGCATCGGTCTTCCTGCATGACAACATACTGGCAAGTACATATTATACACTCAGAATATTATTTCTTAAGCTACATTGATCGTCAGTAATCACATTGATGAGACATGACAATATTCCTCATTCTGGGAACAGCAATAGAAAAAAATAATTCACTGTCCATATAAACTGCCTTAATGATCGTCAGTGTATAGAAGGGAACGGTTGCACCAACAGGTTTAAACGATGTTTTACATATGCTAGTTTAAATGTTTTTTGTTTACGAATAAAATCAAACGTTACTGTAGATCGACTTCTATTAAAAACAATAGACGTTTATGTTCAATTTAATTTCGATACTATTAACAATGCTCAAACAAATACCCTTTTCCCAAATCCGGTATATACATGAATACTCCGAAATACCAGCCAGCTGACTCTACATGTTCAATATGTAATTGTACGTAACGTCTACGATAACAGGTCAACATATTACGGTTTCCTTTCTAAAACAAATTGTATCTTAACACACACAATGTAAAGATTACCAATATTAACAACGAACTACCGGAAGTATGGCAACAATTAACTGACAAGTTAGAAGAAGCGTAATGGGTACTCACCATTTCTTGTTGCAAAAGGTAAAAGGACACCACAGAAAATCCTTTAATTATAAATACAGAGATCGATAAAGTTCCATCCGAGTCAACGTTCTGTTTGCAAATGTATTTTTCTCTCTTCACCTCCTCCTTTCAGATTAGCGTGATGTATGGAGAGCAGTTTTCATCAGGAAATGGTCGACTCTGGTTACACGTTAAAAGGTAGTAGATCTATTCCAGGAGAATATAAGATCTTCATTTAAATAAGTGTATGGCGGTGAATTAAGCACGTCTTGTTCTAATGCAGTCGCCCCCAGGATGTGTGGCCAGACATAACATTGGTTGTCAAGTCACTTTTATTTCTCCTTTCTGGAAACTAAATAATAACTGCATTGATAGTATTAGCCTTTTTACTGACACGCAATGCTTTGCAATTAGGTCAAGTTGGAGCCCAGGATAAATGTTGCATAAGAGTAAATCTACTTACGCCATCTACAGGTATAATGGGTATGCACATATGAATAAAATCGTCTGAAGTGATCTTCACAATACTCGATTCCGGGCTTGGAATTAGGTCGTGGCTCAGACGATAACAAACGATTGTCGATAAGTATGATATAGTGAGACGTCATATTGATCTAAATATGGATTAACAATGATGAAAGAGTTACAGTGCAGGATCAATGCAACTGTCTGTGGAGTATGACAATACAACATATTCTATTAAATGCGTTTGATACGTCTTTAATTAACATATCTATTATGATTTGTTGCCATATATTGAAGACGATAATCTTAGTTATGTGTTTGTACGTGCATAAATCTAGTTGTCGTACATGTATCATACGAAATTGCATCCAGTTTTTTCCTATTTTGGAAAAAATGTAAAAAACTCTCGAAATCAAATATGTAATGCAGTATGGAATGCATTAACGTTATTGATAAGCACTATCTTACAAAAACGACAAATATTGGCAATAATGTACTTGCGTGACAATTAATACAATTACCATGGAAACACAGACCTAGACCTGATTCGATGAAATGATATAAATAAAGCTGTATCCAAGACAAAACAAGTCACGCCTGTAATTATATACGTGATAAAGGGACGTTATGATGGAGGGACAACTTGTTTATGTTTCAGACAAAAGTGTAGTGCACATGAATCAATACGATTGCATGTTAACTTGTGTATACCTTTCCAATCAACATTCAAGCACGTCACTTTCAAAACTGGATTAATCTGTCCACCAACGTGTATTTTGTTTTCGAGCGCCAAAGCTGTTATGTTTTAGGATACGTATATAAATACTTAAGTAAAACGTTGATAGGTGATATTTATCTGAAAAATATCACCAGTGTATAAATGTAATAAACACATTTTAATTACATTACATTGTAAACATGTATAGTTTATAAGAAATAAGTTATGATATGATATAATCGTGTTAGTGTGTTATTCCGAAGACAATGATTGAGATGATTTACATTTTTTTTTATATATATTTGTTTATTTCTTCAAACGTGTATACATAAAATGCAGGTGTAAGCACAATCATGAACCATGTTACCATATACCTATTTTACCTATTGATGTACAGTTATGTAGATTGTTTTCACTTTTTTATTATGAGTAAGGGTAGTTATCGTGTAATAAACTCAGGTGGGTAACTTTGAGTTACCCTTGAGTAAGTATGTTATCACCCATTTACTTTTCTTGGTTAAACTAAACTAAATATCTAAAGTAACTCTATGTAATTAGAAATGTGTACCATAGGTTGTGTGCATATGAATAAAGTCCTATAAACTACGTTACCTCGTACAACGCCATAATGTTACACTACTTATAACGTATAACATTTGCTTATATGACTTCACCATATGGATACCATACTAGTAGTGTTATTTGTCTAGTTGAACCTAACTTGATACATAAAGTTACTCTATGGAACGTGAGACGTGTTCTGTAGGTTGTTGGTATATGAATTTAGCCCTGTAAACTACGTTACCCGGTAAAGCTGCATACTGTTATGTTACTTATCACATTTGTATATACGTCGTATGTGATACATGATGTACACTGAGTTTATTGTGTGATTTGTTTGTAAAACAAAATCCTATGTGAACGATATAGAAGATGTTTGTTGATTTCGGTGGAAGATCGAATTTTATTTCACATGTGGTCAAAATAAATTGATATGAAAATATATATTTCCTTTAACCACGAGTGAACCAAAATTCCGTCTTCCATCGAAATCAGTTAATATGTGTTATGTTTTTTATAAAGAATTAAACATTAAGTAGAGTAAAAAGTAGTCCCGAAAAACGGAACAGTGAAAACATATCACAATGTTATTTGCACTGTTTGGAACAGTGAAAATATCGATTTTTATTCCACTGAAAAATCACTATAAACCACTGCAAAGCATATAATAAAAATACTTATTGCAAATGCTTCTTACAGATTTAATATGTAAATAGTAATACATATAACTGGCGATTATTATACACAAAGTATATTATAAAAAAAACAATCTTCATAAAAAACAGCATATATAATATGACAAACTTACAGATTGTTTACACTATAAATATTAATAAATATTATACCTCATTTGCATATTTTTTTCTTATTTCAATGTGACGTCATCCGGTCATTAAATCGCTATGAAGCACGGAGCAAACTGTTTATTGACCAGGGGCGTACAACTCTGTATCGACTGTTGCGGTATATCAGCCAATACAGCGCGCACCTACGACACATGTGGAAGCCTTTTGATTCTTAAAACAATAGTTTTGGTGTGTTAGGTTATTGTTATACATGGGTTTTACTTCAGACCTTTGATATTTAGCATTTGCTGGTTAAAGAAGTAATTTGTTGGTGTAATTAAACAAACACTGTGTTAATCCATATATCCGGTATAATATAACAAATAAAACTTGTGTTTTCGGGCAATATGCAGTTTACGGACTGGGCAGTCCAAGCTAGAACGGAATAAGGCCCTCAGTTCGACTCGGGCCATATTGCCCTCAAAGCCATGTCTTATTTGTTAAATATTATTATTTTAAGTAAACAACACAATACCACATGACCACAAATAGTATCATTTTATTCATTCAACTTAGCTGACTCACAAATATAGCTCAACATCTAACATGGCAGTCTCCTGTTTGATAGTGTGGTTACTAGCATTAGGTTATGTGTTTAAATAGACTGATATTGACTAATTGTGTAAGCAAGTATATCAACACTGGCATAAAAAAATGTAGATTCTGTAAAATCATTTTAATTATTATTATATTTATATAAATTGATTACAGCTATTAGTCATTGATACGCCTGTACTTATACTGATATAACTATGGGGTTCACTGAGGATCTACAGCTCTGTCAAATACCTCTGAATATAAGTTGGCTTATCCGGAACACATTAAAGGTTCATTCAAATCACTAATGGTACTATAATACAGGTACCACCAAATAGTGAGTCTAATACTTCATCTAAACAACCACTAGCATTCAATGATAAAACAATGCTAGATACATAACCAAGGTGTACACTCTACCAAGACGCAGTATGAAACAAGTACATTGTTCTAGCTACCTACATTATATTCAAAGTAAACAGTGCGGAGTAGTCTACATGAAGACATATATTTATTTCGACCTTTTGAAGGCGGTATTTATTATGTCTGGGACTATATGTATGTTAGGCATCAGTCCTGTGAAGTGTACATCCAGTGTTTTCTTCCTGAATGCGTACTTATGTTTTTGTTTTGCATAGTGTTATAACTAGTGTTTACAGGACATGAGTCATACGTTGTTGCATCATTTAAACAGTGATTGGTAAAATCTGCTTCTGAACTTTCCTCTAAGGCTTACATGACTAGAAAATGGGGCTGTATTAATGTTGCTTATTTCTGTCATATTGAACAAGCTCATATTTGACAATTCAGTGTTGTCAAAACCATCATTATTTACTGAAGTTTCTTCACAGATTTGCTGTATAACTAGCATCGCAAAAGAGTGGACTGAACTATTGTAATGGGTGATGATCTATTAGAATTAACACTGTCAATACTGGTATGTATCATCCCACAAGAGTGATCATATATAACTTACAGTGAAGGTTACATCATTGTTTGTGCAATACACTCCAAATTGAATCATGCGCTCATTCGCCCTTTTTATGTATGTAACGTAGGTTTTACGGTGTATAACAATAACCGAAATTGCGCTGTATGTCTTCGAACTTGACTTTGCAATTCTTACACGTGTATAAGATGAAATGCGTTTGTATTATTGTGTCCTCTCTATAACACGATCTTTGATTTATTCAGTGGCAAACCAGGTGTGTTTATCCATGGTCATTATATGATACGTTTGAGAGAAAAAAACGCGTATCATTGTCCAATTGTCAAAATGCCATTAAAAGCGTATGCGACCAGAAAAAAACCAGGAGTATACTTAAAATGCTACAGTTGTTTTATTAAGTTTGGCTTAAATTGTACACACCTATATTAAAAGTTCATTATGATCCATCAAGTCAATGTACGTGTTATTATATGCTGTATATTTAACTAATGATATACATCTGAACTTTATACATTAACATATAATAACTGGACATACTCATGTTTAACATACCAGTGCATTGTTTTGGAAATGTCAACTAGCACTGACTTTTAAGGAATTGAATTACATGCAGCTACATATGTTCTAGTAACCACTAATAGTTAAATGTAATGTTGATTCAATGTATATATGTACTAGACAAGAAGTTATTACTGGTACATTGTAATACTAATACTACATGTAGTACATACATGTGGTTTACTAGTTATATATTATATAAGACACATCACTATTTGTTTAACACATTTGATATTGAATGAATTATTCATAGATTTTGTTCAACATTGCAATTGAAATGAGCGTTTTCACCCTGTTTACAAGGTTTCATGCCAACAGCTTTACTAATATAGTTGCTATGACTTATTGGAGTATTTTATAGAAATCCAACGTCCGCCATTGTTTTAAAATGGCTGCCGTTCCAGCCAATGTCAATTTTCAGATTGGCGCCAGAGCTGAAAATGCTTCCTATAATGTAAACTACTATTATGCTTTTACCACATTCTTAACTATTGTTCTTAACATCTGCACAACTCGCTTGGACTACTAGTACTATCTAAGAACTAGTACAGACCACTTACCAGCCTCTAGTACTGGAAGGTCACTTCATAGCGGTCACTGTTATAGTATCAGCTCACTTACTTCGCCAGATTAAGATCTCTTGTAGTTTATATACACAAAGAAGGATCATAGTTGTGTAAGGTAATATATAAGCAGATTAATGTTTAAACACGTGGTAGGGTTAGTGGTATACTAGTTTATTCTGACTGATAATTGCCTGCCTGGCGCTTGGCATTGTTTTATCAGTCAGTTTAAATATGGTCGAGTTATCTTTCCTTGAACTTGTATCAAATGTCTACACTATGGTGTTCACTATTTATTAGTTGCGTTGCAGCTTCTTGGTTCTCATTAGTATGTCAAGTATGTGGTTAAAGAAATATCCTACATAACAGTGTCATAATAATTGATCAACTGTGTTACCATATACTCGATAACCATATCAACCATCACCGATGCTGAAGACCCTCAACTGCATAGTGTACCTCTATTTCTAGTTTTTATACACGGAACTAGGACAGCGTGAAATCGACGGAAGCCTCTGAAAAGAATCATTCTGCTCGCGTCTTAATATTTTTCCCCTCTTGGTCTGCGTATTTCTCTCATTAAACGCATATATTCTACATACATCTGAGCTTGTCATGCCTCTTAAAAGCTTCCCTAACTACTAGATAAGAACATGGGTTTTCATTGATCTGCAGACCCGGACCTCGAGGCAAGACTATGTTAAGTAATATGTTATTTCGTATGTAAGTTGAGGCATTTTCTACATCTTTGTCTTGCAAATGGACGTGGCTAGATCCTCAGTAAAGCAGTATGTCGTTTATGTCCATATTTTGTCGGAGGATTTTCCATTAGATGACAACATCACAATCATTAGTTAATGCCCTGGATGTCAAATAATGTGATAAACGTACACGAAGACCATGCACTATAAAGGAATATATAAAATATTACAAACAGCGACCGTTGATAACTTTTGTAGTATCCTACATACGTGTGTTGATTGTCGTTTTTTGTCTACACATTAAAGTGATCATGTTGTCGATTCTTGAAAGTTTGTTACACCTAATTATAATGTAATATCATTTTAAACCAATAAGTGTTTTAATGTTTCTATAAATATTGCCTCAGACGTCTCTTTGCTAATGAGTTAACAAGTCTGCTTACCAAATGATAGTTAAATCGGTATACATAATTCAGACCCAAGGTCATGGTTGTTACCTTCAGCACTTGTACTTGTATACCTTTGGATGTGTGTGCTTCTTTATAACTTGCAATTGTTTGATAAGCTTCATTGACCCTCATGTTCAAGTTTTGCCGTTGCATGTTTATTGTTAATAACCTTGTGACGTATGTTCACTCTTTAAGATAAAGTATGTATCACTCAACGAGTGTATCAAACGGGTCATACTTATGGTACAGTCTCCATTACTTCGGTACTCCCTTACTTCGGTACTCCCTTACTTCGGTACTCCCTTACTTCGGTACTCCCTTACCTCGGTACTCCCTTACTTCGGTACTCCCTTACTTCGGTACTCCCTTACTTCGGTACTCCCTTACTTCGGTACTCCCTTACTTCGGTACTCCCTTACTTCGGTACATTTCAATATAAAGTACAACGGTCAGTGGCATATCTACTGAATTATAAAACAACTAATGGACATATTCTGTTTCATATACATCCGTCCTCCATGTTAAGCACATGACTTGAGGTTGCACTTGCTTGCCCTTAAAAGAAAAACACACCTTTCTTTTCATCACTTACGACAATACTCATCTCTCAGTATAGTGTCTCGATTAAAGTACACGTGTCGCCCGTATAAGAGCAGTACCTCTATAGTCAACGTGTTATCCAAATGCCGTTATCATGTCGTTAAACTTCTACATTGTGTCCTGGCTGAAACATCATTGAATGGCTGATATGACAAAGGGACCTAACCTTCTTGTAACACAATGGCAGTTTACCAGTAAGCTCTCTTTGCAAAACGACTGTACACTCTAGCATCACGGGAAATCCGGAATGTTAGCTGAATCACGTATGGTCATAGTACAAAAGAATACGCTGTATGTACTGTTGCTGATGTAGTTATTGTTGTGTGCGTGTGTGTGTATTTGCTTTCGTTTGTATGCTGTATAGGTTATTGTAAAACGATTCTAGTGAATGTTGTGTACGCACAGTGTAGGCTTGTTTCTTTGATTAATGAATCTTGCTTGAACATACAAACTTTGATTTATTAGGTACACCCTTCATCAGATTGCATATTAACACATAGTACATTGTCAAACGTTATGTATGCCGATCGTTTGAACGTTGACATAATATTTTAGTCGTATGAAGTCAATTCTGAACGTTGTGAAATATGGTAATGTATGATATGGGCTACTCAATAACCTAAACGCTGACATGTGCAACTGAGTGTCAGTAATTAAAGACATGTACTATATGAAACACGAACTTTACGGTTTTACACAGCACTATCTATCACACAAATATATACACACCGAGAACTGCGGTAAACGTCGGTTAATGCGTTATATTCGAGATTATTTCCTGTAAAATAATGACAGCATTAATATAGAACCGAATCAATACAGAACACTTTATGCAAAGCAATATAAACATGGGGAAATATTGTTTCTCTTATGAGTGGGAAATTGGAATCAACACTATACATGCTGACTAAAGGAAGAGAAAAAGACAAACATGGAAATACATGCTCGTGTGGTTTTCTGCTTTAGTGGAAAGAAAGAAAATAAATGTATATGCTATGTAATCAGACCTTGGCACAAGAAGTAACCACAATACATATGTTGATATAAACACCTTTGGCGCGACTTGTTCAGCTACCATGTATATGTTTTATGGCAGTACTATTCACATGGTAGTTTGCTACTAGCTGTATTGTGAGGGTGTACATCTGAACAGACATTCATGTGTTGCAATAGAAGAGTGTTGGTACATTTATTTGATGTCCGTGCAACTAATTATTGGGTGTTTAACTATTTCAAATTACATGATGCTCGGTATATTGAATCTGTTTTAGATAACATGATTGAAGGTATGTTAGCATGACTCTAGTGTATCTGTCTATTTATCAACAACAACGTGCTTAATAAACTGTCACTCTTTGACATGTTATCAGCGTTGAATATTGGAACCATTTTTCCTTGAATTATATCTACTGCAGACCGTTCATAAACTGGCTGAATTTCCGATCTACTAAGCCATCCATCTGGAGGGACTATGTATTTAGCCCTGTTGGATGACGAGTTGACAGTACAATTAGCTATTGCATCAACTGTGTCAGACAGAGTCGACAGCCAGGTCTGTTGTTTTTTTCGTCGTGCTATACGTCTAAACCCAACCACCGAAAACACGACACAACTATGTTTTTTGAAATTTCGAACGTATATATGGACTTCATTAGTTAAAGGACCACAGATGAACGTTAGAGGCAAACTATACACGTATAATAGTTAAAGGACCACAGATGAACGTTAGAGACAAACTATACACGTATAATAGTTAAAGG
>ENA-OREC01000939-OREC01000939.1-marine-metagenome-genome-assembly--contig:-NODE-939-length-13413-cov-8.597705_pt1 | contig 13413 bp, 9 predicted proteins | sample MGYA00248626_ERZ508543 | MGnify/ENA primary metagenome ERZ508543 (study PRJEB26211, sample SAMN05518279) | marine metagenome | isolation source: Puget Sound, Washington, USA | host: Bankia setacea | place... | reverse complement strand
GTGTACTACTAGGTAAAACTAATATGTGTGTACTACTAGGTAAAACTAATGTGTGTGTACTACTAGGTAAAACTAATATGTGTGTACTACTAGATAAAAATAATGTGTGTGTACTACTAGGTAAAACTAATGTGTTTGTACTATTAGGTAAAACTAGGGTGTGTGTATGTACAGAAAAGTCAAAATGAACTATAAAAGTGAATGGGTTACGACGTCATGGTAATTTCATTTTACACGAGTGAAAATTGTCGCCGCACCGAAGCACGGGGAATGTACTAATGCTACATTTTGGTACATGGACGTGGACAAACCAGTCGAAAGGTTGCTACATTTGCGAAAATTAAGAATCAGTCGAAAGTATTTTTAGAAATGTACTGCTATAACTGCTGTCAATCATTACACTGTCTTACTGAGAAAAGATTGACACCATAGTGTTAGCACGTTAAGCCAGAGGTCCTGGGTTCGAAGCCCGGTTCCGCCACAACTTTTTCGTTCGGGTCTTACGTTATGAAGCATTCCAATTTATTGTTCAATCTCGTTTAAGTTATCAATGGTATTTATCACCTTATCTATAAATAGACATTCTTTTATTTTGCTATAAATCCTTGAAATGTCTTCCTGTTGATCATACAAATATAGATCACTATATATAAAGAATAGAAACATACTTACCTTATCGTAAACATTCAACATTTGTAAGCACATATTAATCCATAGCATGTTAATAGGAAATTTATTTGTTATAAGGTCGTCCTAAATAGTAAATACTATAGAGGTACACGTGGTCAAATTTGTGCATTATAGCATGTAAACACGGTTGATAAAAAATCCCGTCAAACTGCTAAACAACGTTTACTATCACATTCCTTGTAAGTACCAGTAATCCAATTTTCCCAAGATTTTTTTTCTAAATTCAATTCAATTCAATTTGTTTATTGCGTAAAACATACATACATGTTTATAGCAAATTAACATAACAAAACATAGTGAGAAAAACATAGATTTACAAAAGAGCATTAAACAACATTGAGCAGAGTAGTTACCAAATTTAGTTTCTTATCTTATTTGCAAAGTACAACTATTTAGCAGTATTCAAAAGTTGGAGTAAATACATGTCTGATTCTAATTTTAACTTCACAGTTGGTATTAACATCAAAGACACGAAGCCGTGACTGCAACAAAAACGTTGTTTAGAAGTGTAATTGTTCTGAGAAACTGACACGTGCCATTTGAGTGAAAGGAGATTATATATGATCAAAATGACCCCCTCCCATGTAATAGGTGTCATCAAATCAACGGGATAAACGCTTAAGAATTATCTAAACAATAAATCGCTTTGTCGGCACCCTTGCTGATGTAATCGTTGACCTGATACGGACCGTAAACTCCTATTGTTTGGCTTTGGTATTGACTACAGCATGTTCATACAGCAGGGGCCCTTTTTGAAGATAATTTTGTTGATAACAATTAGTTATGAAGTGGGAATATCAATGTGATTGCAGCACACATTTACAGAGAGGAGAAAGCATGACATAAGAGGGAGAGCATATTTATTAACATGTTTATACGTCGCACAAGAAAAAAATCAACGCGACATTTTTACACAGGAAGTTACACCCGTAGAAATAGGTCAGACGGTGGCCAGAGTCAAGCTGTTAATAGTGTCCCGTATTACAGCTCTTACTCCCATCATCTATACTAGTGTTTACAGTGATTTAATAGCAACACATTGGGTGATAGAAGAAACCGGTTTGTCAAAAAATATTTCTGAAAATACGAAGTTAGATTATCAGTAACTTTAACACGACGTACTATTCATATATCGTTCAGTCGTGTACATGTGTATAAAGAGAGCTGCTGGGTGTTGAATATTTGAAGTGCCTCGACTGGAGATTTATCAGGCAATACGCTGGGATGTTTGACATGTGTGCGAACTCTACTCCGTATCCTGATCGTCTTTTGGCAGAAAAGGTTGTGTCATGCCAAAACAAGCATGGGAGTCAATGCATCTTTGGTTTTTGTCTTTATTTATGTGTTATTACCAGTTTTAAGGCTTTAAATAGATATATGTATGCATATCACATGTTTGATAAACTATCAGTTCTATATTGCCTTTGGTTATTCTATGACGGAAACCATTATGGGCAAGTATGGACCAACCCTTGCAACCATAGGGGCCGGCGCATGTGCAGTTGTAGCCGCTCCAGCTGTCCTCGGCGCAGCAGGATTTACAACAACTGGCGTGGTAGCTGGATCATTAGCAGCAGGCATACTGGTGCAACAACACAAATAAATAATATCATGTGACTTGAACTAAGGCTGATAAATATATGTGTTTATGTAGTTTAAATCATCATGAGAGAATTGTACATACTGGAGATTAGACAGTATTCTTCTATTCATTAAATGAGTTTGATTACTTTCGTTTTCACATACTAACAAAATAGCTTTCATGACCTTAATATATAAATGATTCTGTCGGAATTGTCCTACTGGTATCTCTAGGAGATAAGGCACGGACTAATAAGATGAAAACAAAGTATGGAATGACCCATGTTCTAAACATTCAATTACACATAATACACATGACGATTTAAAGGGTATAGCACGCCATTGTCCAGTGATTATCAAAAGGGAGGTATATGTTCTTGTCGGTTAATACATAACTACATAATACACATATCCCTCAGCGATTTAGGTTTAATCCGTCGCCTTATATTGCGTAAGCCAACTTTTTTTGTGTTGTTGTTGTTTAAATCTGACGTATATAAAGACATGTATAGTTACACTTTTTCGGTTATAGTGAACTATTTACTGAAATAAGATCAACACATAACATTATATCATTTACACATAACAACTTAAAGGCGTAACAATGTCAGTAAATTTAGATGACTTGAAATAACATACCTAATACATATTTCCAGAAATCTATTACCATGAAATTACAAACACAACTATATTTTCATGTAGAATGTCTCTTCTGTAATGCCACTACCAATATAGACATGACTTGTATTGTACGCATTGCATCATGTTTACGCGTATAACCCATAACGTGTCTTTGCTGTTTATATCGGACGCCAACTACTGATGGTGGTTGGTTTGCGCTTGCTCGTAGTGCTGGTACCGCAGGCTTAGGCGTTGGTACAAAAGTTGGAATTTTCGGTACAATTAGCAGTAGATTTGCACAAATGACGGGAAGTAACTGTGATAACGAGTAAAACTAATCATGACGATGTACTCGCAAATTGATGTACACAGGCAAATCCAATATATTCTACATACCATAAAATATTAAATACAACACCGATAGTTATATCAATAGTATGTGTAGACATAAGTTCAATATTTGTGAACGTTAATATTGTTATTAAAATGATAACGGGTGTAAGATTCGTTTGATGTTATAATAAAAGTAAAGTTATTTAAATTGAGTGTTTATTGCAGTGTCGCCCCCATTGCAAGGGCCATCCATCCAAGCTTATGAGACAGCACTTTCTGGGTGGATATTTACTTCCGAAGTCCTATCCTATATAATATATATGGAACAAACATTTAATAATAAAAAGGTATATCTTGATGACTGGGAACAATACACGGTTAGTACATGTGTAACAGATATAGGGAAAGGAATAATTACAGAATGAAATAGGTTTATGTAATCTCATACCATCTGTACCCGTTTTACTTCAACTGTTAAACCATCTGTTTTCTTGGATATTGGTTAGGTACATATGTGTGTTGATGTAGCATGCTATGCATTAGAATCCAGCCTAAACAAGCATATAAACATGAATTTTCGATCGAGGGAGAACTCTGTACATTTGCATGCGTGCTCTCCATTTTAGGTAGGTATTTTCACTACTTTTTAACAACGACAGCTGTCATGCTTATTGTTTTGTGTAGACACGTGCATTCTGATTGACAAAACACTGCATCATTGCTATATGTTATAGGAAAGTCTAATATTACATTAACATTGAACTGTAAGAGAGCTAAAACTTAAACTATCGAAAATAGGGAATAATTCACGACAAATTGTTCCACATTTTACACTCTAGGGGTCTAAAGCACTATCACGCAAAGGGTGTAACAGACGTTAGGTATCGCGTATTGTTTTAAATGAGTTTACGCAACATGATCGTATATATTTATAGTTTGGCAAACGGTTTCTATTCCGTATCTGTCTCACACTCGGCTTACCAATACTAGTTACTACGTCAGAATATATGCGCAACTGTTTGCTCGTCTGTACGGTTGTTGCACAATGAAGTTGAAGGTGTTCCGTCGTCAAATTTCGCAGACACCGTGCCCTTTTCTTAAATTCGATTCACACGCAATACAGTATAATAGTTTTCTCTCGACTGATAGCTGTGAATTATACACTTCGTCATACATAGTTTACACATATATACTGCAGAAGTTGCTGTTATGTTTTGGTCGTATTTTGATTGAATCAGAATTGCACCGCTGTATCTATTATGTTTACAAGATCTGCACTCGTAGAGCCTTATGGGTAAACATGTTGTGGTAGCATCCTGTGTTGCAATGTTGAACATAATATTTTCATCTGCTAGACAAAACTAAAATATATATCAGCAATGAATGTGAAACTATTGATCTACGTTTGTAAGCCAAGCCAATAACGCATTGACGAGAGTTTCATCAACACGACACCACTTTGGCAACGCTTTAGTTATTGAGTATGTTTGTCAATAAACAACTGCAATTTAATATACCCATTTACACATATTCTACTGTATTACGGTATACTAGTATCACGTGATTGTGACATTGCTTAACAAGACCTCGTAGTCCAATCACTGTTTACTGTTCATGTTCACGTGTTGTACAGACACAAATATTAGTTTTACATAATAGCTTACACAAATGTCAATACTTAGAAAAATGTGTTCTTTGTCAAAACAACTAGAAAAAAGTGTTCTTTGTCGAAACAACTAGAAAAGTGTTCTTTGTCAAAACAACTAGAAAAAAGTGTTCTTTGTCAAAACAACTAGAAACAAGTGTACTTTGTCAAAACAACTAGAAACAAGTGTTCTTTGTCGAAACAACTAGAAAACAAGTGTTCTTTGTCAAAACAACTAAAAAAAGTGTTCTTTGTCAAAACAACTAGAAAAATTGTGTTTTTTGTCAAAACAACTAGAAAAAAGTGTTCTTTGTCAAAACAACTAGAACAAAGTGTTCTTTGTCAAAAAAACTAGAAAAAAGTGTTCTTTGTCAAAACAACTAGAACAAAGTGTTCTTTGTCAAAACAACTCCGTTTGTGTGTAAAAAAATAAAAGGTAAAACAAAAACACGGATATAATTTGTACTTTGCTAATTTTTTTAATACTACCTTAGTTTACGTATGAGTTATGTCACAATTCGAACTGATAAATGTCATAGTATCGAATAAAATCCTTTAAAATACGTTCTACTGTGTGAACATCGTCAACAGATACATCAGTTGCCATTAAAAAGAATATAATAGAAACATGATATTCCAACCATTCAAAATTCAATAGTTAACATATGTTCGTTCATTTCTAAGTCAATAATTTTGAACTACTGTTTCATATGAAATGATAACACGTGTTGCAGAAAGAGCTTATCTACTATGAACAATAATCGATTGTTTGCCTGTTCCGGGAAATTGGTCTTGTAGGAAGCCTGAATCATGAGTGTAAAATGCAAACAACGTCATGTTTGATAGTTTTGACGTTCTTGTTTGGTCATAATGTCATGCTTGGTAGAGGTGATGTTTATTTAAGTAATGTTCTGTTGTTATACAGTCATGTTTGATAGTTGTGACATTCTGTTGTTATACAATCATGTTTAATAGTTGTGACATTCTGTTGTTATACAATCATGTTTGATAGTTGTGACGTTCTGTTGTTATACAGTCATGTTTGATATTTGTGACATTCTGTTGTTATACAATCATGTTTAACAGTTGTGACATTCTGTTGTTATACAATCATGTTTGAACGTTGTGACGTTCTGTTGTTATACAGTCATGTTTGATAGTTGTGACATTATGTTGTTATACAGTCATGTTTAATAGTTGTGACGTTCTGTTGTTATACAGGTATGTTTGATAGTTGTGACGTTCTGTTGGTATACAGTCATGTTTAATAGTTGTGACGTTCTGTTGTTATACAGTCATGTTTGAAAGTTGTGACGTTCTGTTGTTATACAGTCATGTTTGATAGTTGTGACATTCTGTTGTTATACAATCATGTTTAATAGTTGTGACGTTCTGTTGTTATAAAGTCATGTTTGATAGTTGTGACATTCTGTTGTTATACAATCATGTTTGATAGTTCGTTCTGTTGTTATCTATCTTCAAATAATGTCAAACCCCTGTTGGGGACCAAGACATATACAGATTATACAGTCATGTTTGGTAGTTGTGACGGTCTGTTGTTATGAAGCCATGTTTAATAGTTGTGACGTTCTGTAATTATACCGTCATGTTTGATAGTTGTGACTTTCTGTTGTTATGAAGCCATGTTTAATAGTTGTGACGTTCTGTTGTTATACAGTCATGTTTGATAGTTGTGACGTTCCGTTGTTATAAAGTCATGCTTGCTAGTAGTGGCGTCTTCTTTGAAAAAGGTCATGCTTGATACTTGTGTTGTTGTCTTGGATACCTACAAGTCTTCACATGACTCTCCAAACAGATAAGACATGGTAAGCGTTTCACCACTTGTTGTTACGAAGATGCCAGCACTGGTAAGGGTCCCAATGCCAGCGACGCCTATACTCTGTAGCACAGCAAATAATCTACCCCATGATACCGTTCCTCCCTGAAACAAAACAACGCACATTTCAGTTCGTTGCTCAATGCTAAATAAAGATCTGTTACTTCACAAGAAATAATACTATCTTCTTAAGTGTAATATAAACTCGCACGTTCGATGTAATATGAAACCTGCAACCCCGCTGTGTTATAACTTACTTGAAATCCCGCTGCTATTGGCCCGACTGTGTTATAACTTACCTGTAATCCCGCTGCTATTGACCCGACTGTGTTATAACTTACCTGTAATCCCGTTGCTATTGACCCGACTGTGTTATAACTTACCTGTAATCCCGCTGCTATTGACCCGACTGTGTTATAACTTACCTGCAATCCCGCTGGTATTGACCCGACTGTGAAATAACTTACCTGTAATCCCGTGCTATTGACTCGACTGTGGTATTACTTACTTGCAATCCCGCTGCTATTGACCCAACTGTAACACCAGTAAATCCAACCCACGCCAGAACGACTGGAACAGCAGTTAAAATGCCAACACCAGCAGCAGCTCCCGTTCCTATCTTCATTAAACAGTCCTTGTATGTGTTCCAAGTCGAGGCTTAAACAGATTACATACATTTTACAAAGTATCACTTTTTCCAACCAAGACCAATATACGGGCATAGACTGTAAAGTAAGTCTATCCCGGTATTTGTAAAGAAGTGCTCATAGTAATCAAATACTAGGTTATGAATTAATGATAGTGTTAATCCTACAACTACTATACAACTTCTTTATATTCGACCTTTCTGTGAAAATACTTTTCTTGTTTAATATGTAACACATACGTTGTATATTGTATACAAAAGCTAATAGATGGTATCGGTTAAACTATCGTCCTTACAAAATATTGAACCATATTACCATAGATGCAATCTGGAATGTCATGGTTCCAAACATTGCCTTCTAGTCTTAGGACAGGACATGAAGACGGTAAGTAACTGCTGGAACAGTTCAGAATACATCGTCCATCGCTCACGTTCCAATGTCCGTGATTGTCGTATCCATGTCCTACAAAAGACTCCTTTAGAATGATTTAAATCTTAGTGTATTGGAAATTGGTGAGTCATTCATAGTTTACATGCGGTATAGACATATGGCGAGATTTGTATTAATTAGTTCATACGATGTACACAAAGTTAGGAACTTGTACATGATGGTAGTTTTAAATCCAGCGATTTTTATCTGCTTGAATGTTGAACGTTAAATAGTCAGAGGGTAATTCATTATTTGTGTGTGGAAAAAACATTTGAAATCATTGACGCGGTTGAAATGAGATGCATGGATCATGTGTTAATTAATAGTGACAACGGTGAAGAATGATCGGAATTGTTCACTTGACTATTTTCGAGAGCTGGAAACAAGTGGATCACTGGCAATAGAAAGGAACAGCGATGCAATGGCGTCTGATTAATTTTATACAATGAAATTGGTGTTGGACTAGTCAATTTCTGATTTTCATTATGTGACCTATCAAAGACCCCCGTTGTTTCCTTGAGCACGAAACTTTACCCGTATTGCTTAATACTGATTGGTCCCAGGAACAGACTCGAGTGTGAATTCACAATCGAACTAAAATTAATTGAGGGCCTTATGATAGATTGACGTAACTGTCAAATACGCCCTTTCGTTATATATCGTCAAAACTAAAAACCAAAACCCCAAATGCTTACATCACCAAACTCCAAGTTGATGCCAGTTTTGGAGGATACGGACTTACTTCTCAGTAATTAAACTACTGAAGGATATTTTGGACGCAACAAAACAGTTTGTAAGTACGCTCAGGTGTGTGTATTGAAATGTTTTAAATTGGCCAAAATGTGGTTTAAGTGGATAAACAGGGCAGCCATTTTACTACCAATTGGTACCGTTTGACGTACGCCGTGTAAAGTTTGTGTAAGATGCGATTGCGTTTAGGCAACGGACAGACGGTGTGCGTAAGTTTGAGCGTAAGATGAAAGCGTACACTTATATCTTACCTTAGCAACGATTGTTCATACAACGGGCCACATGTTGTTAATATAGTATACGTTACTTGACGTGTACAGGTTTAGTAGAATGCTATTTACTGTTCGCTTCTCGTAGTTTATTACAACACAATTTAGCGTCTAGGCAGTTTTACATTGTTCTAACTCTAAATATGATTACGTGATACTTAGGTTTAAGCTACGTGTACAAGTTTGTGATTTGTTTCCGTATTGGTTTAAGTTTTTAAAGTTTTAATGTAGCCTTTCTTTGATACTGTATCATCCTTTCCAGTCAGGGCGCTTCAGGCAGATTAACAGGTGTGTATAAAAAGGTACATTCGGTTGTTTACTGTTCACACCGTATTGCATATATGTTTAAATGACTCGGGGGCCTCCAAACCACAGGGATTGCCGTTTCGAATCCAACCGAAGGCTTATTTCTTTTTGTAATGTACCTATTCTTTTAACATATGGTTATATAGTTGATATGACATGATATAATAAACAAAGTTAAGTAGTGTTGGTCGTTATTTAGTTAATTAAATAGCAACGTGATTAAAGGCAATTCATTTTGTATTTCGGCCTTTTCCGCATATTATACATGTACATTTATGAACTCATAATGAATATAGAATACTATGTTGCACGGTAAGAATGACTTAAAATGTATAAATTATGAATCAGCCCGTGGTCTCTTAATGGTGAAGACAGTGAACAAATATACTCTAAATAGCTTAGTGTCTGACTTATTATGCGATATACAACGCATGTAATTCTGCACGTAGGCCAAATGAAGTATCTTAGTAATTAAGAACATATCCATACACCGTAATATATCCATATACCTTTATAGTTGCTGTCTTCATGAACTAGACATTCAGAATTCAGAATCTGATTGGGCGAAAAAATAGGTCAGACACTAAATTTATATATCGCCTCCACAATGGAGAATGAACATACATAATACAATAAACATGTGTGAACAAAAGTGCATAAGTGAACAATATTCAGATCGTGCAAACTTGTTGTAAAGAGAAAATGGGGAAAATACACATTTTAAAAGTGTTTGGTCAAACATATATCAACATTTAAGTAAGTCTCGCCGTTCTTTGTCTTTCGTGCATGATCCATTGGGGTTCATAAGCCCCAATCACGTTGTTGTCCTATTTAATTTTCACCAGGCACGTGTAAGGTATGTCACTAATATACACAGCTAAATACGCATATGGCCATTGTAGATTGTGATGACTAGCTTAACATAACGTAACAGTATGTCCATTATTTCAGTAGAGTGGTCATCAGAGTTTAGTTTGATATATACGTTTTCCAGGAAAACAAGGAAAGTCTTTTTGATTTCATGATTGGCACTGTAGGCACTGAGATCATGGCTCTGTATGTAAAGTATATGTTATCAATGAGTCTGTTCCTGGCTGGTTGAGTCCTGTAACACTCTGACAAAATATGTATAGTCCTATTTGTATACAAACACCCATATATATGACACAAACAGTCTCTGCGATTTGACTTCTCAGTAATAACTTTGGCAACACAGTGAGCTAGGGACAGTTGTGATCGAGTAGCTGGGTACTGACATATGACTGACGGACTTATTGCATTTTGGATGTGTTTAAAAAGTTAAAAGTCGGGATCGTGATCAATTCTAGTGAGCCAATGACGTTCTTCGCGTTCTCCTATCGCGTTGCTGATTTCGCGTTTCCATTGAGCTTTTGATGGTAAAGAGTTGGAACAGAAACAGTCATTTATTATGTGACACAGATTATACGTGGTAAGAAGTCTACATATATCAGCACAAACTCTTTCATACGTACGAAGTTGATATGCGGGAAAACAAATGTAGGTAACGCCGCACAAGGATGTCTTTGCAAGTTGTACCTGCCGACAGTGACATGATTTTGAACCGTTTCCGTTGAACCGTTTGACCTACGAGCGGTGGAAGCCCAAGCATAGACTCACACATGTCAGACCGCGTATATTTATGAAATCCCTGTATGGCCTTAACTATATAGTGCTGACAGCGGTTGATCAGATCTACGTCAGTTACAGATAAACCGTTCCATAATTCATTGCCGTATAGTATTGACGGCATAGTGATTTTCCTATACAAGCTAGTCGACGTTAGTGGGTTAAGGCAAGTGGGATGGACGCCATAGCCTAGCAACGAGTGGAACAATTTTTACCCTTTTGACACAAATGTGTTTTCTATTCGTCAGTCTAGCCGTGTATAATGTTTATATACACAGTATTATTCTTTTATATATGAGCACCGTTTAGAGCCTCGCCGCTTCGAAGTGGACACAAACATATAGCTGTAAAGAGCACTGTGTACCTTAAAAGGTTTAAAATGTCGACAGGCTCTTGTTTTGTGTGCATATCATTTCTAACTCAGTCATAAACACCAACAGTGGAACCAGTCAATGCACGTGACATAATGTTTGACAGTGGGGGCTCCAGATGGGTAACTATCATTAGGTCCATAATCCACTAAAGTGTAAACAAACTTTCACGGAGGAACATTTTTTGAAGTATTTGAAGTCGATATACAGATCATTGACAATGTATATTTAGAAGTTATTACACGGCGACGTTATGCCGTAAGGTCATACTGTTTCAACAAGTATACAAAGTATTGTTTTCTACTTACTTGGACAGTCGTGCTGAGCCAATCCATCGACACAGGTCCAGGTCAGTGAAACGATCATAACCGCAACCAATAACAGTTCCGTGGTCGACATGATTGTTTATATTTACTATTAGATTAATAATAAAACAAAAAAACAAAAGAACACGTACTTAAGTTATCTGTCTGCGTTGAACGTTAACACCGCACAGTGAAGATTTACCGGGCGGCGGGTTTATATAAGTCTGGTTTACCCGATATGGCATTGAACACGAGGTTATGAATGGGAAATTCGACACCACATTACCGCATTGTACAAAATCATTTTTTGAAAATGTCAAATAATGTATATGAGGGTAACTGGGTATAATGACTGGCTTTCGTAATATCGTTTTCCGATTTAAGGCTTTAGACTTGTAATGGTCAATATTCCAAAGTTGCCTTTTTTGTTTTCCTCGCTATTATCATCTTTTGATGGATGTATTTCTGAAATTTAAAAGATTTTACTGCCTAGAATGCCACTTATTTCATGTTTTTGTATTCCAAAATCCTCTTTTAGTTCGATACAGTTTGATCTTCTTGCTGCTGGTCTTGGAGATTATCTGATGTAGGAACATAGTGATTTTGGAAGGACTAGATTTTGTGATGGCTGCCAAGAGTCGACCGAACGTTTGTCACAAAATCTACGTTTGTCCCAGAAATCACGTTTACCTTTAGACCTTGATGCTGGCAATAAAGAACCCACCGTCCAGCTCATCCTCCGCGAGAAGAGAGTTGGAGAATTCTTCTAGAGACAGTGAGGAACCGAATTTGGCACCGCCGCTTAAACGCAGTTATATCAAACAAAACATGACAAAAGCAAATGTGGACATCTCGTTTCCCAAATCTTGTTCATTTTGGTATAACATTTTAAGTGTCACTAGGATTTTCTCAACAAAATATACAGAATCCATCCACATTCAACAAAACAATGTGTTATTGGTGAAACAAAGGTTTAATACAAAATGTATGGAGTACACTTATAATTGGTCCATCACTTAAATTAATGTTGTTGTTTTTTGGCAGTAGAATACGATCTGAAAAGGGTATTTTTCAAACATTAACCCTAGCCCAAACCCTAAATCTTACATTTACACTGTTAAAATACGAAAAGCCCAACGTGTATCGTTTACTTATTGTTAACATTGTTTAGTGTTCTGTGTTCATTGTTAAATTTTGACTTTAGGTCCAATTACACTCAGTACACGAATGGTGTAAAGTTCACCAAAACATCGCATGCTTACGATTCACAAACTCCGTTCGATTAAGTTCATATTATAGTTCCAAACCTCGTACGATAGTTTAAGTCTCTACGGAAAAGCTCGACGAAGACCACGTACTATATCTATACTATTAACGCTTCTTAAACTCGCTTCATAACAGTTCATATCATATTTGCAATCATTAAAAGTGTTTAACTAAGTGTTGTAAGTTTGAGCATACTTTAGTTGAGTTTATGTTTTTTTACGATCAAGTTCTACATTCACTGAACTCTTTGATATATACAATGTAACGTGCAGTAGCTAGTTGGCACCGATTTTTATTCTTTAAGGAAGTAAGCTATCGACAAGAACACAAAAGATAATCGATATGTTTATAACCTAATTAGCCACTCAAGGATAAACTCAATGTCACAAGAACCCTTTTGTTAGTGAACATAATGGGTTTGTTTGCGGGTTTTGAGTCGGTGTTATTTTCATATGTCAAAGGATTGGTTGACCAGGTGCCAAACTCGGCCAAACTTCGTAATATTTTAAAAACAAATTGTGTGCATAAGTTAAACATGTCGTTCACTGGTTTATGCACTTTATTTATCACTTTTAACAATACCAACATCGTTATCAGGGGTCAAGAGAAGTAGTGGTCATCTCATTTTTACGACCAATTTGACGTGACGTCGCGTCATGGCGCACGTCTTGTTCTTTTTACTTATGGTTGCGTGTTTGTAAACAAAACTAATTAAC
>ENA-OREC01000938-OREC01000938.1-marine-metagenome-genome-assembly--contig:-NODE-938-length-13417-cov-14.043853_pt1 | contig 13417 bp, 9 predicted proteins | sample MGYA00248626_ERZ508543 | MGnify/ENA primary metagenome ERZ508543 (study PRJEB26211, sample SAMN05518279) | marine metagenome | isolation source: Puget Sound, Washington, USA | host: Bankia setacea... | reverse complement strand
TCTTTAAGAGCTCTACTAGTTTGTGTTAAATTCTATCTGTCTTTAAGAGCTCTACTATTTTGTGTTAAATTCTATCTGTCATTAAGAGCTCTACTATTTTGTGTTACATTCTATCTGTCTTTAAGAGCTCTACTATTTTGTGTTAAATTCTATCTGTCTTTAAGAGCTCTACTAGTTTGTGTTGTGAGTGTTGGTATATTGCGCTACCGTTGTCTTTATATAGAACGAGTATAGAGCCGACACGCTGATCTGACGCTCTTGAATAAAGTCACAAAAACGAATCTGAATCCCCTTTAATACAGCAACAAGGACAAATGTGTTCGAATATAGTAGATAGAACGGAATATCCTATTATAGCTAACAGAACATGTGTATTAGTCGGAAGTATTGAACATCTTCAATAAGTAAAAAAAACATGAACAATGTTTGCAAAAATCAGTAATTATCTTGTTCTGCTTCATTTCGCATTTGGATATATGTTAAACACAGAGGGCGTAAGTTCACGTTTTTTTTATCAACTGAAAAAAAAACACGTTTTGAAGTCAAAAGCAACATTTGACAATGATGACATGGCTATTCCACAAATAACATCATCTTAAACGAACGGGCCATGGAACATCGTAGGGCTCGCTTTCTGGGTCACGCAGTTCTGGTGTCAGTGCTTTAACGAACCGCACTCTGCCCTTAAGTCTGCCGTAGCATTGTACTAAGAGTATGCGCAAATGATGCAAATAGCCAAACTTGAAAACAGTCTTAAATAAAGAATAAGGAGTTTCTTTGCCTACTTTAACCTCTCCTGAGAATCGCTCGCAAATTGTGTTTCATGGATGTATCATATTTCAAACTGTGACATGAAATCTTCAATAATAGTGTACCGGTCACAATATCTAGAAAGCGTGTTTGGCGCCTTTTTTAAGCCAAACTCAACACACGTGGTCATTTAAATGTCCCCATAAACGAACACATTCTTACTAAATACATATAACATATGCATAAAGTATAGAGTAAAACATACGTGATAAAGTCACTCTACGAGAACTATGTTTTAGGAGAAGCTCATGTTTTGAATGTTGAGTTGAAAAACGACGACCAATTTATTAATCATAAAACAAATCATCTAAAACAGAATCTTACCTGACTGAAATCCATTCTGTAGTAACGGTATCTGCCAAACTTCTTCATCTTTTTTTAAAATTTTGATCACACAAATATGGTATAACAAACAAGCACAAACTCTCCCTTTCTGACTATAGGAACTAGGTATAAGATTTAAAGATTACTAATCTCTTTTTGCATCTGGACCGTATTTATATACCAACATTTCGACAGATGCTTCATTCAATTTTTATTACACATCAAAGTTGATTTATTCTTCAAGTTTAGTACATTTTTAAGTGCTATTATTGTTTCAAGAGTGTTTATTGGTTGAAAAGTGCAACTGTTTATCACGTGGTGTTCTATTTACTTCATAGTTCGAGTTATTACACTTCTGGATGGTTTGGATATTTCGAACATGATGTATAACACTATTTATAAACCAGGGACTATATTTCGATATTACACGCACGTTCCGATATATCACACCATACTATTACATGTATCATCCTTTCATGTCCATGTACTTATGTTCCTTGTGGTGTATAAGTACATGTGTGACTATTTTCATCGTTATCGTCATGTTAGAGGTTGCTTTGATATCGTGGTCAAAAATTATATTACTTTCCTGTCTTCCAAACAAGGTCAAATTTAAGGGCAAATTCACAAGCACAGTTTCTAGATGCATGCTATTCTTGATGTTCATTGCTTTTGTTTGAGGCCTTCATCGAAGATTAATTTGTGTTTACATGTACGTTGTCAAATGAATGTGTTCTTGTAGTAAGTCGATATTATTATCATTAACTTTATTATTTCTAAGTTATCTTGATTGAACGACAAACTGTTTCAAAAAAAGTGTTCTTGCAAAGATTAAGGAAAGAAACCGAAACGCGTGCACGTTCATCCGGGTACATGCTTGATTACTGGAGAATGCATGTACTATGTCTTCTTTCATTTACATAATACTGAACCATATTGTGGCTATGGCCGTTCTATTTACTCGATGACGGTTGTTGGGTAAAACGTTTTACTGTTGTTGTTAAATTTTGCGACGGAATATGAGGTATTCCACCAGACGACGCCATGATGACCAATGACCCTATTGATGACGCTTGTTATGTGAAACGGGTTTTCCCTTTTTTTGGCGACGGCACGTACGGTATTAGACGACCAATCAAAAGCAAGGTCACAAAGAATATAGGGCGATAGAACACGAATGAATGTATCTTAAATAGTTTGCACTGCATACTATATAATCCAAGTTAAGGCTAATAATTATATGCATTTTTAATAACAATAAATTTTCGTTTCCCAATTTATCATTTTCATTTCTTTACTTCCGGATTGGCGGATCAGTCATTTAACCAAGAATATTCCGGTTGGATATTTTTCGCTATTACTAAGTTCCGGGTATTACAAAATGATCCAGTGCACGAGATACGCGAGTTACGTACATGAGTATGGTGTATGTAAGCAGATAAGTGACCATGATATGATCGCGGGTTATTCGGTGCAACATTCTAGAACATAGCTGAACATAGCTTTTACTAGTCTGGAGTGCCTTCCCTTTTAACTTTGTTAAGTTGATCCTATCATTACGCAGGGAACCAGGGAACCTTAACTGGACAGAGCAACCTAAATGTTAGTCACGTATGGAAAGTTACAGTTAATGATATTGATGAATAAAGTATTGAAATCAATTGTGTAACATGGATAATTTGACTACCTCTTTGTTTTTTTATAAAGCAGAGATCTTTGTGTATAGAGTTAAATGGCAGTGTTAGATAAGACCATGATGGGTGGGGTATTTTAAAGGAGCTTCTTGTCTAAAATGTAAACAGTTCAAAAGTCATCACAGCTTTAAACCTTTTTGAAAATTAGATATTTATATGAAATCACATGGATCTTTGTAATAAGTGAAGAGAAAAGCAAATACTCGTAGAGTTTGAATCAAGTTACACAGCAATACTTGTCAATCAGTCTCAGGATATTTGTTTATGTATTTTGATTTCCATTAGTGGAACAAATTGTATCTGGAGGATGAAAACGCATAAGAGAAAGCACTTCATTTAAAATCATATAACGTAACTAGTGTGTAATCGTATGGGGACTTAACGTGCAATTGACACATACTAAAGATATCGACCTTTTTATTATACTAATTTAGAACTGACCCACTTACATATATAAACCAAGCATCAAGCGCCCCCCCCCCCTCCCCTATCAAAAAAGAACACTTAGGACTGCAAATACTTAACGCACAAACTAACTTTGAGTGTATTCAGGAAACTCTCTCTTAATATCTATATTTTCTTGCTGTTTTAAATGTATTTAGCCAGTCTTCAGTAGTGGCTTATAAGAATGACCAAAATGGCTGGTTGGCTAAGTCGGTGTTGTGTTAGTTATACTTTTATGCATATACTTGTTCTGTGTTTGATATTATTCATGTCGGATTGTTTAAGTCAAGTTACAACATCAAACGAACCCGCAGAACCAGCAGGTAACGTATTGTTTTAGCCTTTTAAAGTTTAAACATACTTTATTGCAAATTAAAATACTCTAATTCGTACCCATATTTTAATCTGCGATAAAACACGGGTATATGTGTTTTATCTCTTAATTAACTACAACTTACGTGATAACAACATAAAACAAGCATATAAAGCAAAAAGGGTCGAGTCTCGCGTTCTCTAAAATTTAATTCTTCACGTTTCTTTATGTTTGCATCATTTGGCTGTACTTTTCAAAACGTTATGTGGAGCATGGTTCGTGTTGGCTTGTTTCGATAGCAAATAAGGGAACCATGAACTATATTATCACGTTTGAACATATCCCTTATACGAACTCTTCAGAATTAGCAGTATTTATTGTTCTACTAGTACTCATCCGTTAATCATATATAATTCAATAAATTGGCCACAAGTACCCAACATAAATATATCCCTATACTATGTGGTCGAAAACAGTCAGATCTTCGTATGTTATCAAGCGATGTTGCTAAAACAAAATGTCTAGAGAGTTTGTATAGTCATGGCGAATGAATCTACTACATATATGTACTTCAACTGTTTTGACCATCTTTACAAATAAGCCAGGACTTTATGTTTACAACCTGTGTACACGTTTGTTAGTAAACAGTACTAGGCCGTTGACAACCAATCCAACCAGAAGAGTTAGCTAGTATATCTTTAAAAACCCACTCAACCAATGTAATAGACTCATTTCGGTGACTGCGTGCAAGCCATAACGAGATATTCACTTTTTTATTTCATTTTTTTGTGTCAAAGCTACATCCGTTACAGTAACCGACATAACATAAACCCCATAAGTAGTCTTTGTTTCCAGCCATCTAGACAGCAATTACACGGTAATAACGTCGAATCAAATTGCTACAAGGTCGTTTCTTACAACCCCTGTTATTCCCAATCATCACATTATATCTACATTATACTGAAACTGAGTTGTTAAAAAGATGGTTAGTGTCTCTGATATATTGTCTAAACGACTTCCCTTTTTTGTATACCTAATATTCCTAAATTTGGGCTAATGGCGGTATACTCATCAACGCGACAGTTCTATTCGTCTACATTGACAGATAATTTGTAAATACATATGAGAAGTCTAGTCAAAAGGAATGCTATTAAGTAGAATTGTTTGGCACTTTGTCTCACGGACCTTCTCGTTATCTGATGTTATGTAAATTAGTAAATTAACGGAAATGTGTTTGTTTTTGTAATTATTTCGTTATGTTAACTAAGTCATTTTTGTCTTATTGTTCAGATATGTGGTTGTATCATTTCGCTTTCGCTGATTTAACGAATTATTTCAATCAAGTGACTACGAAAATAATGGATAAAATACTGCGCCGTATAACTATAGAAGTAAGAGTTCCAAAGAAAATTTAGGACTCTAGAATGCAATACAACGCCATTTAATGTTATCCGAACCAATCCAATCCATTCCTATCTAAGGCAATTCGTTCTAAGGCAATTCGATCAAATCCAACCCAATCCAATCCAATGCGATCTAAGGCAATTCGATCAAATCCAACCCAATCCAATCCAATGCGATCTAAGGCAATTAGATCAAATCCAAACCAATCCAATGCGATCTAAGGTAATTCGATAAAATCCAACCCAATCCAATCCAATGCGATCTAAGGCAATTAGATCAAATCCAGACCAGTCCAATGCGATCTAAGGCAATTCGATCAAATCCAACCCAATCCGATCTTAGGCAATTCGATCAAATCCAACCCAATCCAATGTGATCTAAGGCAATTCGATCAAATCCAACCCAATGCGATCTAAGGCAATTCGATCAAATCCAACCCAACCCAATCCAATGCGATCTAAGGCAATTCGATAAAATCCAAACCAATCCAGTCCGACCCGACCCGACCCGATTCGATTCGATCCGATCTAAGCTATTTCGATTCAATTTAACCCAACCAAAAACCATACAATCAATTCCAATATATTCCCAAACCATGCAATATACCAACCTGTTTTCAATATACATTATTATTTAATCTCTTGACGCAGACAAGCGGTGACCTTTCTATTTACAAGTTTAGATGCTGCTCTTGTTAAACATACGGTACCATAGCTGCAATATTGAATCTTCTATAAACACAGTATCGTGTATTGTTTGACCAAGTTTTGTCTAATAAAGTATTTTGGGAGTATACGTTTATAGTTTGTGACGTTTAATGGTTTAACATGAGTTATTCTTAAGATTGTGGAGTTTGTCAGTTCTTTTTTACACATATAAACACCTTGCTTATTATATAGCATTTAAGCGCTACGGTAATGAAGATCTTAGATTGTGCTTTAAAGCTAGGGGAAGTGATATTTTATGTTCGAAAAAGTGTTAAAATTGAAAAACCCAATAACGTTGATAATGGTGACACAAGCTGCAAAGAGGTTACCGCCCCGAGTTTTTGTTCTTTCATTGCCAAGTTAGTGGGTACATGAACGTGTTATGACTTCCAATTATTGAAGGTGTTGTTTTTCGGATGTTTACCCAGTTCTATTGGTTCATTGGTTACATGTATACAACAAATATACCAAATTTGGTAATACCGCAAGTATACCATCACTACATACGTAGATCCATTTGTTATAGTGTTCTGGCCTATTTATTGTTTCTTGGGTCAAACAACGTTCACTTATTTGTCGATTAGTTCAATATATATACACTTTGCTCTGGTTGGCTTCTTTAAGATTGAAGTAACACTTAAATAACTAAAACAATTAACTATTAACCAACCCCGAGGGCCTTACTAACAGCTCCCTTGGGGCATTACTAACAGCTCCCTTGGGGCCTTACTAACATGTCCATTGGGGCCTTACTAACATGTCCATTGGGGCCTTACTAACATGTCCATTGGGGCCTTACTAACAGCTCCCTGAGGGTAAAAAACAATAAATCGCAACGTTATTTGGTACGTATAACTGAACTAAATTTGTTGCCGTTCTCAAATTTGTGGAAGATGACAAACAAAAAGTGAAGGAAAGATTTTTGAAACTATGAGGGACACAGGGTAAATAAGTCAGAAGTAACTGTACGTATGAGTCTAACGAGTTAAATAAGTCAAACTAGAAACGAATGGCAATCGACAACATTCACATATATTCAACAGGAAGTTTATTGTATGAGTTGTTATTCGGTTGGATACTATGTGTGGTTGCTGTACAGTGCACACGTAATTAAACCATCCTTTTATATCCGTTTTTATTGAGGACGTGCGCAACAATAGATACCAAACACAGAACATATCATAAAGCAGTAACCCTATCCAAGTGATGACAACGCGGTAATAGTTACTGGCATATACGGGCTTTAACACTTCAGATTGTTTTTATAGTAGAACACATTACCTGCCATGTGGGACAAATGTCAAGCCATAATTCAAGAAGATGATATGGATAAAATAAAATGAGATTGTGAAGTATGGGTAGGGATTTTATTTAACTTTAAAATGGATTGTAAAGAACCCCACTGTAAAAAGGTGCAAGCTCAAAATGCCACCATAGGTTATACACAGAGACCGATATGTGGAGCGCTTCTCATCAGCCTTATATGTTATAAATGCAAAAAGGGTTGCATCTTTATTCAATATAATCCAACACCATTCCACTAGAAACAAACACGTGCACATTGTAAAGGCGATCATAAACATAATAATATGAGGAGTAAACAGGTTACATCAATAAGGAGCACTCAAACATTTAATGTAACACAGAAGTGAAAACAAAACACATGCGTTATCGATTCACAACACAGATATATAGGCTCAACTTTCGAACGGGGTTACCACAAATCGAATCACTAAAAAGGAAAAGAAATGGCTATGATTTTACTAGAAAATCAAGTCATTCAAAGAACCTTGAACAAACAAAACGCCAACACAGAACGAAAGAAAATGCAAATACTGCAACAATAATTGTATGTTTAAAAAGTAATTTTATACCACAATCTCAACCACAATATTACTTCTATCAAACCAAAAAGAACTGTCAATCAATTATACACGAATGAATGAATTCCGGACCAGAGCATCTCCTTGAAAATGCAAAGGTAAATATTACGTGGAAGTTATATAGAATACCCGTCGGCTGATCTAACTGTGCAAACATTTTATCCTGTTTGATATTTGGACTTGAACAAAAGAAGCACATCCTGAAGCACATTTTGAACTTTTGTTAATCTCGACCACAGCACGCACGTTGGCGGAGTTGGTACGTGCTTGCAGTTTTAAATTGTGTTCAAATGATTAGGTAGGCTTTGGGTTTTTTGTACGAAGGCGCATTCTGATCAGATGCACCGAAACAGTACATAGTGTGTGTTTGATCAAATGAATTACATGCCAGTACAGGTCTAGGCTTTCACGTCAGAAACCAGCGACACACTGGCTGGGGATCCATGACTTTAAAAGGAGTGATAACTGTAAGATGGTTTAGCACAATCAAGTACGCTACCAAATGGCAAAACCACGACAAAAGGGGGGAACACTGAACGTTTAAGATTATCGTGCTTGAGTTGAAGTGTAATTTTAGACGCAGTGATCGTAACGAGAGAGGTACAGTGTTCTATTATATCTGAGGAGAATGGATGAGTTAGCAGATCGTCCGTAACCAATAGGATGGCGGGAAGTAATGCACATGGCCCACATTAGCCTACAATTGCACTTTTGTTGACAATTAAAGACTCTAATTATTACCAACCCGAGGTCCCTGAAAGCTCGCACGCACACTTAGGGAGGAGATTTCAGCTTATCCCTGTTAAATGTGGCTTTAGCACGATATGTTCACACTTGCCTTACTTGGTATCATATACAATTTAAGTACTTTCTCAACACATTCAGACAACGCCTATTAAAATTAAACTAGTAGAATGTCAATAATGCGGTTCGAGAGAGCTACCACTATGAATTGTTTGTCCTGGACCGAATTAGTAAATCAAAGCCAGGTCGGGCCGATTTAACCTATTTCGTGTTTAGGAGTATGTCAGAACGTTATACAATAAGTCAACCCGTCAACTCTTAAATACCATGACACAAGTAAACTTTACCAGTTAGGCATTGCTATTGGTTTATGAACTCATACACTAAGGCTTGTCAGCTTATAGTCTAAAGAATACCACATGAAGAGGCATCTGTTAAGACGGGAAACACACACCAAAGATTGGAAAACTCTTAATGATCAGAATCATACTCCAGCGTTTTGCGAGGGCAATTGTCAAGCAGCACGAACTGTTTTGGAAGACACATTGAAACATGTTCTTTCTACACACCATAATAGGCTCATGGCAACTATTTTAGAATCCTTTTCAAAATGAGATTGTTTTATTGGAAGGTTGTGCACATGTAGACGAAACTGTAAGGTTTTATTGAAGGATTTACAAAGAACACTGCAACAAGTTGTTTGACGTCTTATTTCTAGCCATTTGCATTTTCACTTTTTGGAGATTAAATTAAAGTTCACAAATGTATGCTTTAAATAACTAAACTTGGTTAAGGTTGGTACACATTTCAAAGTTAGTCACGTTGCCCTTTTTAGAAAGTTGGCCAATATGTAATTTTCATAAATAGGTCACATGTGTGTAGTTTGGAGGCTTTTTAACTTCAACGCAAACTGGGATTTTCATATGGTGAACTTGAGGACATATTTAATACAATCGCTATACAAAGCGTTTACATGTAGTTGTTTTTTAGTTCCAGCAGAAGCCCCGTGCAAGAAGCCGTCCTCACCAAAGAATGGGTCTGTGGTCGTGTGGGGCAACGGCTTTCTGGTTGAGTACACGTGTCATGAAAGCTTGTTTCCTATTGGTCAGACGTTCGGGTCATGTAATCCTGTGACAAAGCAGTGGTCAATAAACAGACCGACGTGTGTATGTAAGTACTTGAAGCTTTTTATATTGACTTATTCAAATTTGAAATAGACTACTAATACGATGACATGTATGTTTTAATGGTCGCCCAAGACAGTTCCGACTGTTTCGATCATCTTGTATCTGTTTTAGAAATGACGTTTGATTTAATGCGTTGTTTTCTTCTGTTATAAAAAGGAATCACAGATGTTTTACTTAAATTGGCACCAACGAATGAAGCATAGTCTGAATGGGTGTCTAGAATTGCGGAGGAAACAATCGTTATTTTTATTATCGACTTTACGTTATTCAAGACAATATCTTCAATCTCATTCTTCCAGTTTGAATAGAACAAAGGCAGAACCTCTTCTTCCAGATCTACTCAACAAAGTGAACACAAAGATGTATCATAATGTTATAGATAAACGTGATTTGATGTGGTTAGTGTCGGAAATATGACTCACTTTATTTGGGAAACCCTGTCTGAGGTCTATGTTTGATTTAAACAGAACAAATACATGTGACAATAAAAGGGTCGTCCGAGAAAAAAATCTTAAAATACTCTATACCTTCTTGGTTTCAATGTTACTATTTTAGACACGGATTAATGGGCGTAGTGGGGTAAAACACATAGCGGATATCGTTTACGGTCTTTTATCACGCAATAGGAAATTGATCTTACTCGCGAATTAATAAACACGGGTAAAACTAGATTCTTAAGACGACTTACAATCTGTATCTGACAGAGGAAGGGCATGGTCGTGTAGTTGAAAAGGATCATGTATATGCTTAATTGGTTTGATTTGATAATTGATCTTGACAATGGCCATGATTATTTGTTAATTATACACGCAGTAGGGAGCATAGTACATTTGGGTGGCCCTCAAACCGGGTGAGGTATTGGGTCCTTGTTTGTTTTTGGTAGACAGATACTTTAGAGGAGTAAGAGAGATTTGAAGATATACTCATTTACATCCTTAGAGATATGATCGATGGATTGTAAAAAAAAGGAGGTTAACTGAAGAAATTAGAATACAAAGACATGGCAATTAAGGTTTGATACAACTGTTAATCAAGATAATCTATGTAAGAATTGTAGAAATGCTTTTGATAAAAATAGAATTAGAAAATGAAGTGGTTACTTTGAAGTTTTACACATACGCTGATGAAAAGAAGAACAACTAATTTGGTTGGAGTTGCAATGAAAGTTATCAGTAAATGTGTATGTATAACAGCAACACTCAATTTTATTTTCTAATTAATATAGTTACATAAAACTCAATTGAAAGTTTTATCCTTAAATACCATTCCAATAAACTAACATCACGCAGCATTCAAACTTAGCTTACCTACTTATCTTGACCCGCCTTATCAAAAGTCGATCATGAAATAAAAATAAATATCAAATAGGATTTTGATTTCATGAGTGAAGTTGAAAATCACACCAATTTACCCAACAAAAACGGTCGGTTATTTTTACTACTTTTAAATCGGTTAAAGTAACATGTTTAATACGCGCACATAGTTTTACTAAAAGTATTGTCACGACGACAGCTACAACCTCTGTTACTACTTTTGCTTTCACCACGACTACTGCAATTTCTGTTCACAATCGCACTTCTTTTACTACTGTTACTACTTCTGAAGATGCAGCTTATGTTGCTACTGCTACGGCTTCTGATACTACTACTGCTTCTGCTCATGTGGCTGCTGCTTTCAATGTTTCATACTGATAATGAAATAGCTATTTATGACCGTCACGATTATTATTTTCGTTCACAAGATTTTGCAAACATAACACAAACTAATTAAAAAGACCATTGGAAGTAAATTGTGTTACTAACTTCAATGATTCGTGTAACATGTTAAATAGTTTAAATGTCAAATGTTTTGCCAAACAAGAACAAAACCTGTTTCCTGGAAGTTTGTTCTGGATACTGTTATATGTACGTAAATATTTGGTTCATATGATACACGTTTAGACGCATCAGTAGTAAATGTAGTTGGTATGGAAAGTGTCCTACTGTAGATATCAATACATAACAGTGTAACTGGCCACGTTTATTCCTGATTGTGAAGTCATCAGAGAGCTTCGGTATCGAACAAAATACACATTGTAAACAGGTTACACATACTTATTTAATTAATAGTTTGATGTTTGACAAGAAATGACTCGACACAATTTTGTTTTTTTAGCAATGTTGTACTGAAATATCTCTTTATCGTAGTCCAATAATAGATTTAGGTTTGACGAGCTTTCCTTTATTAAATCTTCAGACATGTACATCTATGTTACTATGGTTCTATTTATATCAGTGACATTACATTCAAGATTAGCCCATATTTTCTAGCCCATTAATTTCCTTCCAACGTCATTATCCTTACACACATATAGACATTATCTAAAGTCGTTACTTTGTCCATTGTAAATTAATCTGTAATAAACGCTATATTCTTCACACCTCGAGTGAGTAAAGCGTATAATTTGATAATTTGTTTAAGTATGTTATAATGACTTACCACAATTACACACTACTTAATCTTTTTTTGAAGACATTATATATATATACATAAAGTATCACATAGTAGACGCTGGAATTCTTTCCAAATTTTTTTCTCATTTTTGAAATAAAAGCCGTTTTAATACACCCTTTTTGGCTTAAACCTCTTAGAACCTTCCGTTAATAAAAGAAGGATACTAAACAACATAAAACAAGTTGAATTGCAGTTTATTTATATCATATTAGTTATGATAATTAGCTACACTAACATTACTTTGACAGGGTTCGATATTTTAAAATTTAATGTGCGAGTGTATTTCGAACTATGTTTGTAACGAACACTTCTCATATAATAAAGACCTTGCTGAGTTCGTTAAATCGAGCTAAAACGCATCTTGAGGTACCGACACAGAATACGAAGTATGACATTTTTGTTCTCTTCTATACTACCCACTTCGTACCTAGGGTTGGGGCCTTTCTTAAATTAGGGCTTTGTCAATGTTACTTTCTTTTTCTATTTATCACTGAACAAAGAGGGTTTTGTGTATATTAGATGACATGCTGCTTTTCTTGACATTTGATACATTTATATGACAATATCTGATGATTTATCTTGTATGCACGTGACTTTCTTTAAAATGAAGCCACATAGAAAAAAGTTGCTACATTTCTTTTGTAAATGAAAATAAAATGAATTAAATATTTAGTCCTTTTTTATTTGTGCTAAAGAATTGTATATTATTTGAATTGAAATTGATAGTTCTTTTGATTTTGTGCTTTAGAATGTTATAATATTTAAATTAAAATGGATTACTATTATGTATAGCGAGCGGCTTAATGACTTGCTTTTCATTTTTGTTCTCTTTGAATAGGTGTCATGCCATTCGGTATTTTGAAAAATATTAAATTCTTATTTTGTTCCAAAGAATTTTAATATAGGTGAATTTGAAATTGATTACCGGTATGTGTAACAAGAAGCCCCTTTACCTATGTGTCACGTGTTTAAAAGCCATTATATTATATTGTAACAATCCAGCTGTTGATCCCTGCACGCTTTTAAAATGCTATGTAATTCCATTTTTACTTATATTTCTATTTTTGTGAAATTGATAATATAACACCACCAGCATGAAGACACCCTTTTCTACAAACAAACTGTTAATTCACCTGAACGTTACCATGGGGATGCCTATCAAATTTCTCCATTTTTCTAAATAAAAGTTAACTTTGAGGCCCCCCCTGTCAAGCATTCACAATTAATTGAAAGGATTATGTTACCAGAGTTATGTAAAGAATTGAGAAGATGGATCTGATATAATCGCCAAGAAGTGTTGAAATCAGACTGTATGCTGATTTAGAAATCCAAACTAACAAACCCGTACATGATGACATTGAAGAAATTGTAGATAACGCCTTCACAGAATATTCTAAACACATAGGTGAAGGAA
>ENA-OREC01000937-OREC01000937.1-marine-metagenome-genome-assembly--contig:-NODE-937-length-13419-cov-11.327687_pt1 | contig 13419 bp, 7 predicted proteins | sample MGYA00248626_ERZ508543 | MGnify/ENA primary metagenome ERZ508543 (study PRJEB26211, sample SAMN05518279) | marine metagenome | isolation source: Puget Sound, Washington, USA | host: Bankia setacea... | reverse complement strand
TTTTTCAAGCAGGAGACGGCATACGGGGTCTGATCGTGACTGGAGTTCAGACGTGTGCTCTTCCGATCCCACGACCTCCACATTACCAGTCAGACGTGCAACCCACTGCGCCACGCCGCCCCTGAAGTACATTTAGAGCATCCCGATATATACGAGTACAGATAATTGTGCGAGTCTTATTGGTAGCAGTAATATTTGCTTGGAAATCGAAAAGAGTAAACTTATTTTTCTGGGACATCTGTGTCGCTTGTCTGCTTCACATATTTCTAGATGTACATGTATATTTCTTTTTAGAGTTGTATTTTATCATGATTACCGCAATACACACACTATGGGATTGTACTTATTGACTAGACTGCAGACTGGTATTTTCCCACACAAGCCTCTTTGGAAGGTGTTAGTTTGTAGTTACTATTACTGAGCTAAAATCAGAATCAGAATGGTCCTCCCGTGTAACAGAAAACATTTTTCTCAGAGAATGTATTTCTATAAAATTTCTATTATCTCAATCTTTGTTAAATTGTTTTTGTTTATACATGTTATTATGTATTTCAAAAAAAATAAATAATGTTTGTTACCATTGTAGATCTGGGTATGTACACTATGAGTTTATGTCATCCTTTTCACAGCAACCATGTTAAACCACGATGATTTTACTAGACCATGGCAGTTCATGATTGACCAGGGTAGTTCATGATTGACCATGATAGTTCATGATTAAACATGGTACGTAGTTCATGATATACCATGGTAGTTCATGATTGACCAGGGTAGGCCATACAAAATGTTCATGTTGAACCGTTTGGAAAGTGGTTAGGGTTAGACTGATTACTTTTATTCAAAGAGTTCATATATGTAGGGACTTTTACCTCTTTAATAGTTAGTCCACGTGGTTGCATGCTTGCATTAAGCCGATGTACTAAGTAACACAATACGTATAGTTGAGTTAGATGTAAATTGGCAATAATGGTTTCATGGATGGGAACACCGAAAGGTTCCGAAGATTCACGTAAGTATGTCGAATAATAAAAGAAATGAGTCTCTATTACAGTACATTGTCTATTAGCTATGAACATTATATACCAACAAGAAGAAAGTAACATCCTTGTTTTCAGCAATGAGTAGACAAAATGAACCACCCAGGCAATGAAGGGAGTGTCGCCAAATTGGAACCCATCCCTCTGCATTTCACACACCGTTCTCGTAGATTTCGACTCTATCACTGCAGACGAAATCATCAAATATTAGATATTAAGTATAACAAATGTTGATTTAATTCTGAGAAACCATTGGTTAAGCACGCCCGTGGGAAATTTCAATGTACACGCTGGTAGTTGTTGGTAAAACGGGACGTGCGGCATGGAGCACTCTGGTTATTGACTAGGAGACGGTCTGCCGTGGATGACCCAGGATTGTGGAAGAACTTACAAACCTTGAGACAGTGCTGTAAGTATGTCACGTGCCTTTCAGGAAAAAACCCGGGTTCTAGTAGCTCACACCATACTACATGTAATGAATAAGATAATTGTTGATAACAAGAAACCACGTTAATATACACTACCTATTCATTATATGCTAAACTGGAGTTTAAGGAAAATGTCCAGTAATATACATCAATATTACACTGTTCTGAGTATGGAAATAACACCACATAAAATACTTTGTTTGTGGTTAAAATTCATTGAAACATCAAGAATAGTTATATCATTTGTTAATAAAACATAGCTAATTTGCCTCGCGTTGACCCGACAATCGATGGTTTCACTCGTGGTTGAGCCATTCGTTAACTATTTAGTGGTTATATATAAGTTAACTGGTCATCTCTCGATTGACCATGTACTTATTATCTATACTATCACGAACAAAAAAGTAGGTACATCTGTACTTAATTAGAGGGAAACTTGTTATACTTATAGAAGCAACGTATAGCCAATTTGGGTACCAACATGTAAAAATAGTATTGGCTACACGAGTTTTTAAACTTTTATTTTGATAATTATCAGAAGATTGTTTTATGTGTAAATAACGTATGTGTGAAACGTAAAAGTTGCATATTTGTAATGTTTTGTAACTGCTTTTTGTCTGACGTTACGTGATAATTAATCAGTATCTGTTGTGGTCTACTCGTTAACGTAAGTAGTCTAGTACGCAAGGACCTGACGTAACGTCTTATGATGTCGCCGGGAATGACGGTCCATTGACGAACTGAAAAAAGCAGTTACAAAACCGTACAAATCGGCAACTTTTACTTCGAACCCCTAGGTTATTAATATGTAAAAATGTTCAATTAAGTAAATCATCATGTAACCAATACATTTTCCCACAATTTTGATATCACATTTGCCGACAGTTTTTCTTCTATAACCATGGCCACACTCTTTTTTACGTGTGAGTATATATATATATATATATATATATACCACAATATAATACAAAGCCATATTACACTCAAATCACATAAAGCGAACACATGAGCTTAAATGAATAATACAAAACATAACAATTGCTGACACACTTTTATGTGCGAAGGCCAGCCAGGTGAGTTAACATTGTTTGTGTTATGGATTTTATTCTTATCCAAAGTGACAGTCTAATTTAACAATCGTTTCTATTGCCGTCGTACTATTAGTATTTTTTGTATAATTGCACTCGAGATATGTGCAGTACATTTATTTGAACGCCGTTAAGTGTCGTGCAACCGGAAACACACGGACCCTTGCTTTCTTGCAGTAAATTAGGGTACGCTTTAGCGGAATACACACTCGATTGACTTGAGTACAGTTCGTTTGGTCGCCATGTCTTTTGGAATTATATATATTATATGGCTATCAATCTAAATATTAAAACTGTCTGCTTTTATTTGATAAAGCCGACTATTTGATAGATTATTTCAATTGACGGCTGACATTTATGATGTATTTCATCTTTAACTCAGACATGTAAATACATAGCGGGGTGTCTTGTGTCGTGCTTAGTTCATATGTTTAGTTAACTGTGCATGTCTTTGATGGACAAAAGCACACTTCTATTCAAGAAAACCGTCAAAGCTTACATGGACAAACGTTAATACATGTGTTTATCTGTATACTGGTGTGCGGGTTATTGTCGATAAAGTTGCTGTTTGTTTACGACATTCAATCTGTACACGTACATTTAGCATCACCGTTATGATTGGTTATGGGAAAGAAGTTCTGCTTTGCCGTATTTTTGCTCGATATATTCATGCATAAAGGTAGGGTTTGTGTTGTTTTCTTCGCACTATACATACACGTGTAGTGGTTAGACTTAAACCACACCAACACGCACTACTTGCTTTTATATCAATCTATGTAATCAAATACAGAACCACAGATATACCAATACATAAACAGAGAGAACCTGTTCAAATGAGTGTATAGTTTAGAAAAAACATACCTACTGGAACTGACTGAAATTATATCAACATCTGACAAAGAGAACGTTCTTTGTATTTCATTGTGGTACACGTTGTAGTTACGTAGCTTCTCCTTTGTTTCAACGTGGTGTAGATTGCCAAATGATATATAATAGTTCATGTTTAGGTGACACGTGATCAACACTATTGGGCGGGTTTAAGAAAATGTTTAAAAGTCACACATGTAAATCTACATTATTGTTTACACAGTGAAAATCTGGAATACTGTTAAAAGGAAATAATGAACATGATATACTAGAACAAATGAACATGTGAGGGACTGCATGATTTCGTCAACTGTCCACACTCACCCAAAATTAAAACTTTACACATTTATAATGGGATTTACTATGTATAATATTATTATTATTATTAATAATAACAATAAAGACACTTTCATTAACGAGAGTGCTTATTAGATGTATGAGATAAAAACACCTGTACATCCCAATACAAGAGGTGAAATTCAATTATGTTTAGGGATCTTAAACTTTATCAGTTGGGTAGTAAGTTTGTACAAAATAATCCCCCCAAATCATTGGATCTTTCTGTTTTAGGGCCTTGGAATCCCCCTATATATTCTATACAAAGGGAGGTAATTTAAAAAAATGAATCTTTAAAGTCTCAAATCTAGCTTTTGCATTCGTGTTTTCATAAAACATTTTGTTTGTTTTAGTTTTGACATAAGTTTCTCTCAAATGACAGCAAAAAAACATATGTTCCTTACAATCAATTGATTTTTTAAAAACTGTCTGTTTTCACTGTATGAGTTATCTCCCTGTTATGCATGATACATTACTTAAAATTTAAGGCATATTATTGCCTTTGTTATTTGTCCTATTTTATAGAGGCAGAGTGAAATACATTGATTTAATATTGTTTTAGCTATTTGTATTATAAAAGTGTAAAGTTTTTATTTTGTCTCAGTAAAGTTCAAACATTAACTACTTGTAAAGACTTTAACGTGCCTCTATAGTTGTTAACAATTCTCTGAACTGATATGCCACTATGAGAAAAAGGAGTGTTTGTTCATAAACTGACTGGGGTAGACGTGTTTGTCTAAGCATTAATACAAATAATATTGTGTGCTAACACTTGGTTATCAAAGGTTTTCGTGCACCTAATTTTCAGCAGACTCAAATATCTTGATATGGAAAATGAACAGGCTCCATCCTAAGTATTCGAGTCTGTCACATACATCTTCTGTGGATTCCCAAGGTTCAATAGCAGTGTTGGAATATTGAAGTAGATATTTATTGACGTATTAAAGCGCGTCTACTTGTCCTTCCTTGCGTGGCAATTTTGTCGTTATCGTTTTGTTGCACCAATTCGATACATCAATTTCCAGTTGTGTAACTAGGGTATACATCATCAAAACATGTCGGCTTATTGGGATCATGTAGCTTATAGTACTGTGTAACTGCTACTTTTACAGGAATCAAACAACCGAGATACATTTATTTTAGCGGGGCATACTCAAAAGTATAAACCATGTATATAAATATGAACAACACGAACAAGGTGTGTCACAAGTTATAAGGGTCACAGTGAAAGCAATACATGTAGTTTGTGTGGGCTTCTTTATAGTTCTAAGTACAACAGAACCGTGCATGTAATGTATAATGTACCTCCATTTGTGCATTTCTGTTACCATGTACACTCACTGATGCCATATATATATATTGTATACGAACATTGACCAGAAACTCGTGAATTCATTACACGCACTATTGAATTGTGAAATAGATGGATTTGATTATCGTGTTATTACATCAGAGTATAGAACACGTGTCCATTGTATACACATGTATCACCTATTTCGCAATGCGTTGGTTTATGTAGTTTGTATCTGCCCAAAATACAAATGAGTTGCCTAAAATCACCCAAATCAAGTGAATTTGCAATTATTTTTAAAACCAGTGGTCAAAATTCTTTAACTATGTTGATTTTATCATTTTTTAACAACTATTCACTTGATTTGGGTGATTTTAGGCAGATCAGTTTGTATTCCGGCCTTTCTACACGAACTCATAATGACATTTAATATAGAATAAAAAGAAGTACGGTGACATGTACTTTTTTTGCTTTTTTCGATAAACAATATATATACCTTTCTTCATAAGAAAAAAATCAACTTTCTATCAAACAATTTTTTTGATCAATATTTATGGCTCGAAATCACGAACACTTAGACACAAAAACAGCCGATCATTTTTTCATCAACTTGTATAGCACATTTTGTGTGAACTTTGTGTGCAATGACATTATAATTATATTAATGCATACAACTTACAGACCTAGCATTTTGAGTGTTTTGTTACAACTATAGGACTTGATAAATGAGAAAATATACAAATAAAGTCAAAATTGTTGACAAAGGTCAGTGTGTTTAACATCATTTTTCGAAATAAATGAGTACGGTGACCTACTGTTTGAGTTAACTAGTTGAATTCAGCATTAAAGATCCTTCAATATATGTAAATATCGAAAAATAAATCTATCGAAAATAATAAAAAACATAGAAAAAACGTTTAATTCACATTCGCGCATATTTAACGGTCTATATGACGTCGTTTTAAATAGCCGACCTCGAACAAGCCGTCAAAGGTGTGCGAACAAAGCGATTCTCGTGCTCACGCGATGTGCGAGCGAGATTTTCCAATGCTCCTATCGGGCCTATTTAATGACAACGCATCAGAACGACTTTTTGATTACCATTCTTACATGACCAACAACGAATTATACTGAGCCAAATGAAAACTTTACACTTTTATAATACAAATAGCTAACACAATATTAAATCAATGTATTTCACTCTGTCTCTATAAAATAGGATACATAACAAAGTTAATATGCTTTCAATTAAAAGTCATCTGTCATGCATGACAGGGAGATAACTCATATAGTGAAAACAGACAGTTTATAAAAAAATCAATTGGTTGTAAGGACCAAATGTTCTTTTTGCTGTCATTATGTGTCAAAACTAAAAGAACACAAACAAAGTGTTTTATGAAACCACAATGCAAAAACTCGATTTGAGACTTTAAAGATTCAAATTATTTAATTACCTCCCTTTCTATTGAATATATAGGGGGAATTCATCACCGTAAATCATCAGCAAGTTCCTATGCTTTCTTTTGGATTTTTTAAAATAAACTAACTCCCAACTGACAACGTTTAACATCCCTACACCAACACCAACGATACACCATCTGCACCGATACACCAACACCAACGATACACAAACACCAACGTTACACCAACACCAACGATACACCATCACCAACGATACACCAACACCAACGGCACTAACACCAACGATACACAATCACCAACGATACACCAATACCAACGATACACAAACACCAACGATACACCATCACCAACGATACACCATCACCAACGATACACCATCACCAACGGCACCAACACCAACGATACACAATCACCAACGATACACCTTCACCAACGATACATCATCACCAACGATACACCATCACCAACGATACACAATCACCAACGATACACCATCACCAACGATACACCATCACCAACAATACACCATCACCAACGATACACAATCACCAACGATACACCATCACCAACGATACATCATCACCAACGATACACCATCACCAACGATACATCATCACCAACGATACACCATTACCAACGATACATCATCACCAACGATACACCATCACCAAAGGCACCAACACCAACGATACACCCTTACCAACGATACACCATCACCAAAGGCACCAACACCAACGATACACCCTTACCAGAGATACATCATCACCAACGATACACCATCACCAACGATACATCATCACCAACGATACACCATCACCAAATATACATCATCACCAACGATACACCATCACCAACGATACATCATCACCAACGATACACCATCACCAACTATACATCATCACCAACGATACACCATCACCAAAGGCACCAACACCAACGATACACCCTTACCAACGATACACAATCACCAAAGGCACCAACACCAACGATACACCTTTACCAGAGATACATCATCACCAACGATACACCACCACCAACGATACATCATCACCAACGATACACCATCACCAACGATACATCATCACCAACGATACACCATCACCAACGATACATCATCACCAACGATACACCATTACCAACGATACATCATCACCAACGATACACCATCACCAAAGGCACCAACACCAACGATACACCCTTACCAACGATACACCATCACCAAAGGCACCAACACCAACGATACACCCTTACCAGAGATACATCATCACCAACGATACACCATCACCAACGATACATCATCACCAACGATACACCATCACCAAATATACATCATCACCAACGATACACCATCACCAACGATACATCATCACCAACGATACACCATCACCAACTATACATCATCACCAACGATACACCATCACCAAAGGCACCAACACCAACGATACACCCTTACCAGAGATACTATCATCATTAGTGAAACCGACCTGAGTAGAGGAACTATTGTTTGACCGCGAATACTGATGACAAACGTTGACTACTGTCTAAGCCGATCGATTTTAAAGTAAGACAGATTTGAAACAGCACCGGAACTTCGGGAAACTGTTCTAGACATTTAAACATCCCTTTGTCACTGTTCTAATTTGACGTAATCGTTGGGTAGCAGTGATAGAAATGTGATACAGTGGTACACGACGTCCGGTGATTAGACCCGTACTCTCTAACGCAGTGAAAACAAGTAAATAATTCAAGTCGCCAAGTTAGATTCAATACCACTAATTAATGTTTTGTTTTTGAATAATCCAAATACATGTTACCATCACATTCCGCGCACTTATAACCTAAACGCACAGGTTAACGACAACGAGCGTATGTACATATATGTAACTCTAGGAATGAAAGCGAACGTATTCTAAGTGAAAATTGAATTAGCCCATTCCATGTCCTGATATTTAAAATGCTACATGGGGTCCAGTATAAAAAGTCACCTTATGAGTGGGTGATAAGGATGGTCATACGGATTGTCTGATATCAGTCTAACTGCATATGTTTGTATACTATATGTGCAAGCTCAGAAAAATGTCCTTATGCTACGTTTAAAATGTCAAATATCAATACAAATGTTGTATATGCAATGTAATCCGCGTAAAAGTTGAACACGTATTGTTTACTCGTGTATCAACTAGGTCAGAATGATTATTCAATTTCAGTTAATTATCAATCAAATCACCTATTATCGTTTGTTGTTCTACACAAGAGATGTATGAGTCTCCAAGTTTTTTATTCTAATTGTCTACACCTGTAACTAAAATACTATATCATGCAAGTAGTTTTCGAACGTTAAACTTCATTTTTTAAATTTTACATCAGAAGACAATTTTAAAATATTAATATATCTTTTAGTAGATTATATATAGACGTTCAAAACGTATTTCTTTAAACTTTAATCCAACCTTGGTTCTAAGTAAACTTTTTATTTAGTTTAACTACAATGTATAACGTTAATGCAATTGATATCATACACTATTTAGTTTCTATATGTTTGACCCTAGGAACCCAACTTTCATTTTCACCGCCTCGAAATTCGCTTTTTTTATTTGTTTGCGTACATGATGACGAACAATTTATTGTGTTCTATTTTGTTCATCATCCTACCTTACACCCTACACTATCTCGTGTCGACCCTGAGATGAAAAAAGTGCGACAGGAAAGAAAAGGAAATAAAACCAGAGTTGCTCGCCTGCCAGAACTCCAATAGTCGTTTAACCACATAATATATCGAATTAATAATCACCGCGCAGCTTTACGACAGAGTCCTTCTTAGGAATTCATTGAACACAACTATCCACGCACGACACACTCATACCGTGGGAAATTTATATAAAAGCAGACAATTGTCAAACTGTACATCCACTCGGTATTTCGGACTAAACTTGCAGCATTTCGGACCTTTTACTCTCTTTTTTTGGATACGCAGTGGCGGATTGGCGTTGTGCGCATGCGCTTTTAGAAAAAGATAATCAGCCGACATATTCTGGGAAACATACTAGTTCGGGATAAAGTTTAAGATTAAGTCGCAAACTATGATGAGGAAATTTTGAAAGAGTTTAACGGATTTTTGAAATTAAAAAAAAAAGATAGAAAACTTTTCTTAGCATCGCACACACTACTTGAACATTGTACAATAACAAATAGTTGAACATTGTACAATAACAAATAGTTGAACTTGTAACTTTAAGACTAATAACAATAACTAGAAAAAGTAGTTAAACGGAACTGTTATTGACTCGTAGCGCACGCATTAGGCTATCATTAAATTATCAAGCCAACACTAGAAGAAGAGTAGCAGCATAGATACTACCTGAGAACGTAACCATGGAATACTTGTCACTGAAATCCACCTGTTTTGTGTACGTCTGGTTGATGGTTCTTGTAGGCATAGTAACGAGCATATCCGGCGCAGTAACGTCTGACGTCATACAAGAAGGAGAATGGAAAGCTGACGTAAGTAGCCTAGTTGTCTATTAGCTCAGATTTCTGATATACACACTACTGCAATATTCTGACCAAGACATCTTTATAGAATACTAAGCGCACTTATACAAATATGTTTGAGCTTTACTAATATTGCAGCTTGACGCGCATATGTCTAGGTTCCCAGCAGGGGTTTGACATTATGGAAGATAGATAGATATGTTTTGTTTAACTCTGAAAATGGCTTACAAAGGAAAGTACATCTTACTAATTTCTTACTTGTTTCAAAACTTCTTTGGAAATCAGCCCGAGTATTGTTTTGTCCTCGACTTTCCTGAACGCGACACATTTCTGTGAAAAAATATCGAAAACATGAAGCTTTCAAATTTCGTTTTGTGATGTGTGTGTTAGTGTCATGTACTCTTATTACTGCCACACTCAGTACTAATTCAAAGTTAAATTAGCTTGTCAAATACAGGTTGTTGTTTCATACAATCAGTGAAACAGTTAGACACAAAGAGCGAGAAGTGAATGTGAAAGGGTTATGTCCGTTTCTTTTTTTCATTTTTCATATCACTTTATTGCCATAATGATAGTACAAACTTGTGATAAATGTAGACTTTCAAACAAAGAAGAATCCAGAATATAGCAGCGTTTGATGTGATCTACCTCCCCAGTGTCAACCAACGTCATTCATCGTATTCGCTTTACGAGAAAGAAAAGTAAACGATTCAATTTACTCATGTTGCTATCCTATCTAAAAAGCGGTGGTAGTCTTTTCTTTGAAAATAATAAGAAGCTTTCACCGTTTTTTTACTATTTATAATACTGCAATATTTTGTTCCCGTGATTTCCATTCGATGGTCTTGCCGTGTATTATGTTTTCTTCTATTATACACTGTTCCACGTATCGAGCGTATATTACACTACATCCATATCGCCTCGTGGTCACGTGTGCACAAGCCGTATATATGATTCCATATACGCTGTCAATAATCTGTATAACTTTGTATAATAACAATCTACGTTGACTGTACACCGTTGTGTTCGACGCTATTGTTACATACAGCTACATGGAAAACGCATTTACTTGCATGAAAGCACAGGCAATGACACTATCTAGAGTGCATGTTGAGAGCCTCCCAAAAGCCAGAACAAATCCAAAAAGGACGCCTTATTTTAACAGATACATAATTATGTTATATATTTCTGTTTGAAACGTTATATTAAATCTCATGTATTTAATTTTAATTCAACTTGAATAATAATGAAAATATAAGGGGAACAACTCGGTAACAACATCACATAGACTTTTTTTGATGTATCAAATAACTAAATCGGCGAAGTGTATTTGGATTAAACCGTGTACAGGCATACTGGGTTTGAAGTGAGACGCTTTCGGAATTAACGACCACTATATGGAGAAGTATCGGGGAAGAATTAAAGGTTCACAAAAATTGCTCGAATCTTGCGAAGTTTGCATGTTGAAATCATGTAGATTCTAGCCTGATTAGTTGTTCTGTGTTTGGCTACTTACGTCAAATATTCTAACGTTTGTAGCAGCACTTTTATTATTTCTACGTGACGAGGTTTGTGTATTCTAAAAAGAGTGCTTAAGTTCAACAACCGGTATAACATTAAATTCTGACACCGTTTAAAATTGACATAATGGGTCATTTTTCAATGTCGAGAATTGACCCTGCCAACATTTCAACATTATTTCCCCCATTATTGATAAGATTTGAACGACTTATCAGGTCTCAACGACTTTTTTCATCAAAATTTAATGTTAGAATGTTTGCAGGGTCAATTCTCAACGTTGAAAAATGACACACGGGTCAGTTCTAAACGTTGAAAAATGACACACGGGTTCAAATTTCAACGGGGTCAAAATTTAAAGTAACACCGTCGGTGAAGAGTGTCAACTCTGACAAGTTTCCGTTTGTCACAAGAACAACGAATATCTAACAGTTTCCGACTTTTTCTTGCAGAAAACTTGAAAAAGGTATGTTTCGATAATGTTTAAAAGTATCTCTTTGTACTGTTTGAATACCGACTAGATCTTCCGATAGGCATGGCCGGTTTATGATTTTTTTTTGTAAATACGCTTTAAAACTCGCTTTTTGAAAACAAATGTATCATTGTAAAGCGGCAATCCGTAAAAATAATAACCGTACTTCATTTAATTCGTTTAATTGATCAAAACAGAATGGAAATAAACTATAAAAAGCCGTGGGTATCGGTTTATTTACAAGGGTTTGTCGTTCTGATGCCTTGTTAATAAATTGGCCCTGAATGACCATTAGTAAAAACACGCTCGAGCCATGCGTGGGTGCGAGAATCGCCTTGTACGCACACCTTTGACGTCTCGTTCGAGCACGGCTAAAACGGCGACAAACAGAACGTTTTAGGCGCGTATGAACAGTCTCTTTGAAGGAACAGCTCTTCTATTATTATACGTGAATGATAACTTGTTTGTTAGCGTTTTCCATTTGCCTCATAGTAAGCACGTCTATTTGTCCCTTCTGTATCGACCTATGTTTAAACCGGGTGGACTAGAGCGAATTATCCTGCTATAAAACTTTACCATGTTTTATAAAAAACCTAACATTTAATATCCCTGCTCTGTCAGGCGAGTTTTGTAGCCTTACTTCCTAGATACCATACTTCAATACAATCTTGAAAGAAATAATCAACAGTTAACATCAAGAGGTTTGAAGCCATAGAACAGTACATGTAATACAATGAACATACTTGTGGGCAAATATGTCTGTTGATTAAATATGGGAAGCGGTTTTACTGTTACAAGCTCTTTGAAATACATTTTTTATAGTGTCGTTTCTGATTGGAAGTCGCGGCGAAACTGGCGACTTTTAAATACCGTTTAAACCGTCGTATATTAAGGTTAGTGCACACCTTTTTCGATATTAGTTTACAATGCAATGTAAGCGGTCATAATTGTTTACAGATTCTTGACAGTAGGTAATTAGAGGTTATTATATTGCATGTGTTACTATAAATAGTAACAAAATAGCCTCAAATCGACGGGTATATGGCTCGGACCAAGGCAATAACCCGAAAGTCCAGCGCAAAGTTAGTGCGCCTATTCCGCCCCGCTAACATCCATATCGGCCTACTTCCGGTTTAGAATCGAAGAGGTAAAATAAAGCACTTACACGTCACTTTCCTCTAAAAGAAGGAGCTTCAGAAACCCAGTGTTCCCGTGAATATACATTTCCTTTACCCAAAACTAGACGAGATTAAATTACTCAATTTTGATAAACATCTAGATGTCCTATGTTTCCGTGAAACATTTCTGAATGACTCGTTCTCTGATCATGAACTCTCTATCAATAATTACAACATGTTTCGTAGGGATAGATGTGCTATTGGTGCTGGACGAGTTATATATGTTAAAGACATTTATCATTGTACACGTAGATCTGATCTAGAATCCATTTCACTAGAGTGTATTTGTT
>ENA-OREC01000936-OREC01000936.1-marine-metagenome-genome-assembly--contig:-NODE-936-length-13420-cov-11.077194_pt1 | contig 13420 bp, 3 predicted proteins | sample MGYA00248626_ERZ508543 | MGnify/ENA primary metagenome ERZ508543 (study PRJEB26211, sample SAMN05518279) | marine metagenome | isolation source: Puget Sound, Washington, USA | host: Bankia setacea... | reverse complement strand
ACAACCTTCAATTGAATAATTCGATCGTCTTACCCACTGGTTACCTCACATACACAACCTTCTATTGAATAATTCGATCGTCTTACCCAGTGGTTACCTCACATACACAACCTTGAATTGAATAATTCTACCGTCTTACCCAGTGGTTACCTCTCATACACAACCTTCAATTGAATAATTCGACCGTCTTACCCAGTGGTTACCTCACATACACAACATTCAATTGAATAATTCGACCGTCTTACCCAGTGGTTACCTCACATACACAACCTTCAATTGAATAATTCGACAGAAGCAGACTATAAAAAAATCCCACCTGCATTTGATATAAATCATATATTGTGGCGTTAATCCTCAACTAGGATGTTACATGTAGTCAATGGATGTTCCTGAATACATAATGGACGGTGTTATCGTGTGTTTTCTTTTGAGATGAACACATGCAATGATTGATTCAAATCTATAGAATGAGTATTTAAGTCAGTCCATGATAAAGCACCAATGTTCATGTCTGGCATGCTAGCTATACTATACCTGATTGTATCAGCAATCTAAACATGTTCTTCTGGCTTAAATGCAAATCCATTCATTAGTTCAATAACTTCTTCATGCAGCAGAGTTTTAATTCCATATGTGCCAAACAAGGTAGTTGCGACATATTTGCTTAACGGTCCTTTCTAAAAGCATACACTAAGAATATGATTCGTCCACATGTATTGCGCTATGTGTTTGGAACATGGAGGGTCACGTGACCTTTAAAGTAATAATATGCGCATCTGAACAATTATTTTTAATCGCACGATATTGCTACAGAAGTTTTAATCAACTTTAAAAAAGACCATTTACAAGTATTAAGCGATGCGTACGTCCTCGTCTTTAGTAGATACAGGCCACACTTTTTTTGTTTGCGGACGCTTTTCCCACCCGTCCGACATTTACCGATCTACAATTTATGCACATCATCGTGAATATTTGAACATCGTAAATGCCCGGAAACTTGTTATACTTCGGCCATTTCCGCTTCATGTTTATGAAAATTTAAACCCCGTTTTCAAAAATGTACGACGGGAGATATTAGGTCTTTGTACGTTCCTTAAGTATATTTGTTGATATATTAACTGTCTGTTATACGTTCATTCATTTCCTTAAATGTCAAATATGAGTATAATGTTACTTTAAAGAGTACAACACACTACCCTAAAGGTTTGATATATCGTCAGCACATGTGGAATAGGTGGTATTTACTTTAACAAAACACAAAGTCTAAGCACGGGTTTCTTTTACCAATAAAAGGTACGTTCCCTTATAACAGTAGCTGATACAAAATGGCGAAAGAAAACATTTAAAAGAAAAAGAAGCAAGCTAAACAACGCTGTGCTTTCATTGATGCGTTTTGGAATATAGCATAACTAATATGACAAACACATCAAACTTCATGTGGACTAGTTGTAGTAAATTCTTGGAAACGTATTTTACCTCCACTATCCTATCAGAGATAATCATATACGCGTAGATGTAACAATTTCTACTTACCAAACAAGCCTCCGGATGGACACAGATTGGTCATGTCTCAATAATCTGTTTAGTTCTAATGTTATGATTACTTGTTGGTAGTCTTATCATCCATAGTTGTATATATTTTCAGGTAGAAAAAGACGGAGCACGAGGTGTATGCCACATTTGTTACCATAGAAACGCAATCGTCTGACCGGAAGTGATACAAGATGAGTGGACGAAAGAAGAAGGACGATAAGCCCCCGCCAGCGACGGGCCCCGGAAGTAAGATCATCTCCCTTAACGAGGCCCTGAAAAAACATATCCGGCGCGTAGAGGGGAAAAGGGTTCACCTGAGGTTTGGAACATGTAATATCAAATCGTTGCCCCTAGAAATCTGGACCAATGAGGAGCTAGCAGAACTAACAATAAAACTGAATTGCGAGAACAATCGAATGAAACGTTTACCAAAGTCGATAGCAGTTTTGGAGAATCTAGAATACATAAATATTAGAAACAACGCTCTGGCGTCATTTCCGGGGTCAGTGTCGAGGTTAAAGAAACTGACGTTAATGGATATTACAAACAACAATATCAAGAAGCTTCCACCAGCAATTCACAAAGCAACAGGTCTTACAACGCTCTACGCCTCCAACAATAAAATCAGAACATTGCCGAAAAACATTGGCAAGTCGCCAGCTTTGACGCACGTAGACGTTTCTAGAAACCAGATCAAGGCGTTCAAGAAAAGCGTGTACGAGTTGTCAGCGACGGTAATTATGTCCAATAACAAGATCACTGCCATGCCGGAGGCAAAAGTGAAGAAGCCAAACATCCAGAGAATGGACCTATCCCATAACGGTATTAGTCATGTTCCAGAATCCATCGAGAAACTCCAGCGTTTGACCTGGCTTGACCTATCCCACAACTCATTGGATGAACTTCCGCCGGCAATAGGAAAGGTGAGATTTCTGCATTACTTCAGCCTCACACACAACAACCTTAAGGCTCTACCGGAGGAAGTCTGGAATCTTGGACCAGCCCTGAACACATTTCTTCTCGGCCACAACGAAATGACCGTCCTGCCTGATGATATACAAAAGTTGAAGAAGCTGAAAGAGCTGGACGTGTCGGGTAACGCGTTGGAGTATCTACCAGAAGGCCTCAAAGAATGCAGCTGTCTGCAACAACTTAATGCCGCAGAAAACAAACTGAACTCTATGAAGTTTGCGGTGTTTCTGAAATCGCTAGAGGTGTTGAACGTATCAAACAACGAAATTGAAGTGATTCCTCTAGAAATAGTTACAATGAAAAACCTGATGTCTTTGGATGTTTCCAATAACAAGATTAAAGTTTTACCGGACTGTATAGGCAATATCAAGACATTGAAGCGCTTGTTTATTGCTAAAAACAAAATGTCGGTGCTACCAGATTCACTCGGGTGGGATCAGGTGCTCACACATTTGGATCTATCAGACAATCGTCTCACCGCACTTCCGCCAGATCTCCGAAAGTTACGTAATCTCGAGGAGTTCCGAATGGCGAACAACGAAATCGCAGCCATGCCAAAGTCTATAGAGTATCTTTATCAAGTAAGGGTCCTCGATGTCTCTGGAAACGGGTTGACAGAACTACACGTCCCAAACACAGTGACCGACCTTCACCTTTCCGGAAACCCACTGACCGTCAATTACACGGATCGTCGGTCGGTGCTGGTTGTTATTGGTGATAAGGAACATCTCCGTAATTTGACGTCCCTTGAACTGTGCAATCTTGGATTAGAAGAGGTCCCACCTAGCGTCTACAATCTGCGCATGCTCCGACATCTGGGTTTGGCCAATAACAGCATCAAGACGCTTGGCGACAGTGTCTGCAAACTGAGAGGACTAGAATCTCTAGTGGCGGACCAGAACTACCTGACTGGCTTACCGACACAAATCAGCACCCTACAGAAACTTACCAACCTCTCTCTGTCAGACAACAACATTGAGGTGTTTAGCGCAGGTCTTCTGGCCTGTATGGCATTGGAGACTCTGAAATTGTCGCATAACAAGTTGAAACTGCTCCCAGAAAACTTTGGAAGACTCAACAAGCTGATTAAAATGGACCTGTCAAATAATGAGTTGCTCGCCTTTCCGAAAGATCGTATTGACATTCTGGCTTCCCTCATGGTATTGAATTTATGCCAGAATCACATTGATGAGATGCCCATAGATTTCCCGTACCTCTACAGGTTGCAGGAACTTCGCGCAGCCGGAAACGACATCGGTGGACTTCCGGGTGAGCTTGATAAATTGAAGTCTCTCGAAGTGTTGGACATATCTGACAATATTATCGAAGCATTGCCGGAAAGTATATGTAAGATTCCAAACTTAAAAGAACTGGACGTTTCTTCGAACAAAATTACGAAAGGTTTTCCTAAAGCTTGGGAAAATTTACGAGCGAAAGCCAACGTGGTGATGGCTGAACAATCGTCAGTGAAAACGAGGCCGGTGCAGGATAGGCCGAAACCAGTCGAGTCCGAAACGCAAATGAGTCCGAAAGCGGGAAGAAAAGGCGGGAAAAAAGGAGGAAAGAAAGGAGCCCTGTCGGCACCACCGATTCCGACAGCAACTTGAAAGGAGTACTCACACGCTTAGAACAAACTGTGGACTCGAGAAAAGTATACTATGACAAAATGCACCTGTTCTTGATCATCCGTTATGTGTTATATAAACCATTCAACCGCATTTGAAACTGCATGTTTGTATACATTCATACACACAGAGATAGACAACTTGTGATAATTTACCTAGATTGTTTGGGCTATACTTGTCTCCCTTAGATACGCAACCTGCACGACTCTGATTCTGAACTGTGATATTCATACAAATATAGTTTGTTTTAATATACAACGAAAGGTGTGATTAAACGCAGTATTCTGTGTATAGCTATTTATCAAAACTATTTCTGTTACACAACTGATTCAACGGACAGAACTTGTGATACCATATTTACATTTATAACCATGGGTGCAGTTTGGTTATTCCGAGTAAAATGGTAAAAGGTAGAGGGCGCGTGTCAGGTGTGTCAGGTTTAAACTGTTGTGTATCTGTGACTTCATTTATAAAAGAGAAATGGTTATCTTCAAACGATGTTATATATGTATTGATCATACATAATTCTAATGTGTACACTTCAGTTTGTAATCATAATCCGCCTGCAATTATAAACGCACCTAATTATACATTCCAATTAAGTGGTTGAAGTAGTGTATGTTTGTATATATATCATCTGAAGTATGGATTCAAGATGTATATGTGTGAGAAGTACCCATCTGTTATAACAAGTATTCTTTTAAAATGGCTATTTTGGGATAACACATTAAATTAAGTAAAGAGATAAGTTGAGCCCTAGACATAAATGATTAGTGACCATTGACTTTTGACCTGCAACACGTGTGCGTCCTTCGGTAGCCGGTAGTTGTTATAATGTTTGTTTTCCTAATGAAGGCTACGCGCAGCAGCAAACAAAGATAGACTGGACTAAGCCAAGAATTACCTGTACTGTTACTGAATGAGAACAATTTATCGCATAAACAGTAACATATTCGGCTCACCCTATTTCGAAGCGTTTATTTTCTACCTGTTTTTTTTTTCCTTTTCAACTATACATCCTAACGTATTACCATAGACGCTCGGCAGTATGTTACTGTGTATATACATGCATATCGTTACTGAATCTAAGGTATGCCAGCTGTTGATGCGTATGTGTATAAATAAATAAATGTTTGTTTTGTACTATTTAACATTTATATTGAGTATTTATCTATGTTCAGTTCATACGGCTACGTTGAACCCTGATTTATCTTGGAATTACGTCACAGTACTGATTGATGTGGTTCTAATATGAAACAGTTTCTACGTTGTTTATATTTCCATTCTACATGTATATATTTAAGCATATATTTTAGTAGCATTTTTGGTTTACATTTTTAATATTCGTCAAATGACATTGTGTATACTTATTGCTTATTTATAAACATGAACACATATTTATGAGTGCAGAAACATGCATTTACTATCTTGTGTTGATTATACTATTCTACATCTGTCCAGAATATACGTCCAAACGGTATCTACATAATATGTACATGTTTCCTATAGTAGGTCTGAATTTACTGTCTTGTTAAAACTTGTTATAAATTGAATAGATTATTACGTATAAATACTTTGCGTTTGTTTTCCTTCCTGAATTTAAAGTACAGCCAGTTTGAGCATTTTGTGTTTTATCAATATATTTAAACCCCGCAACAAAGATCACTTTAGAGTTGGCGCCTTTGTGGATGGCTCGTCTCGTTAGATGGATGTCTGATGTTAGTTCGAACCCCAATAACCCCTCATTCCTCAGTACTGGTTGGTTCCAGGAGCGGCTTGATGCGTGATTTACATCTACATCTTACATTCAATAAGTACCCCTGTGTTATATTTCCAAGTCATTGGTATCAATAGAATACAAACCACAGGATATTTACATGAACTTCGTCTGTAGTTGTCGGTGTTTTCCGATCGAACTAAATCATGTTAATATGAACGAACAAGTTGACTGTAACTATTTTGCCAACTACATGTAAATGTGTTGTGAGTTTATCTAAACTTCCTTATAAAAAAAACTGTCAACAACGACGACGTTTGGTGTTCTCGGAGGAAGTCTCGGAAGTTGAATCACAACAGGAATAACTGCCTAGTTTTAGTTTATACTCGTATATTTGTTGTTGTTGAATAAATGGCGTTATGTAAATGTAAGCTAAATGCGAATGTGTGTTATTTAGTGTTTAAAAAAAATAAAATCTTTTAATCAGAATTGGGGATGAAAGTCGATTGGTTTATAGTTTATCTTAGGGCAAACGCAACGCATAAACTCGTATTAATATTCAATACTTTATTCACAAATCTGTCAATTTAAATAGTTTTCTAATACATAAATCAAATATCAATAACTTATAGAATACCACACACACCAAAGACACATTTAAACAAGCGTAAATACAGGAAGTTATTATAACAATTGTGAGGATACTAGCGTACAAACGAAAAAATGTAAAAATAAAATAGTTTGTAAATTGTCATTTGGATTTAAAAAAATCGATGTGTATTATTGCTCAGCTTTTAACATTAACTAACGACTGACCAATGAAACGCTCTGCTTTAAGTTTTTAAACTATAACTAAACGTTGCTGGGTTACAGTAGTGAGTTTGATAATTATAAGTACATTTTCCAGGTAAAAGGGTCAAAGGGATGTGACTCTAGTGGAATTAATTACTTGATAATAAAACAGTTGTTTCCTTTCAAATAGTGTTAAAAGTTAAAACTACCCAAGAGTTGAACAAAATCCTCGACTGTTTAACAAGAAGTGTAGCCTGAAAAAATATATTTTGAAAGGCGTGTCTGTTTAGTAGGTAACCGTTACATTTTGAACTCATATTCATTTATCTTAATGTTTCATACGTGACATGTTTTCCTTCAACTTCAAAAAGCATGTATCAAAGAATCACAAACGCGTATAAAACACTTAATGTATTTTGTATGCTCTGTAACAACCCTGAGTAAAAGGACGTCGTGAAAAGCAATTATAAATACACATACACGTAAGTTGTCGGTATTTGAATCTGCAGTACGTTATTATAGGCTTATTGTGAATAACTACACGGTAACGAGTAACATAAACTTGGAAATACCAGTAAAGCAACGTGAGGTATATATTAACCACTTTAACATGAATATTGGCAATTTTTTCAGTCACATTTTAAAATAATTGTACCATAACTAGGAAGGAGGGTGTATACTTGTAACAAAAACATAAAACACTTTTACATAAGACCCGCAAATATAAAACAGATTCAAGCAAGCAATACCGCAATTTAGGGTAAGTAAATGAATACGTAAAACATATTGATGATAGTCGATCTACAAATGCCGCAAACAAAAATGAGAGTCGAACTTAAAGTGTTGGAATACCGCAAATACAGAATAAACCTATATAGAAACACCGCAGATATACACTACATTTAATCAGTATATACCTCAAATACCGGTAACACTCAATTTAGAAAAAAGCATGTACACGCATACAAAGTGTTTTTTTCTAGATTTTTTCATCGAGTGAGTTAGACAGTTTATATAATAGTATAAAAATAACATTTAAACACGTGTAAGGTATAAATCATACCTTCGGGTAAAATACACATACACCGAACAATACATATAAACCGAACAATACACATAAACCGAACAATACATATAAACCGAACCATACATATAAACTGAACAATACACATAAACTGAACAATACACATAAACCGAACAATACACATAAACCGAACAATACATATAAACCGAACAATACACATAAACCGAACAATACACATAAACCGAACAATACACATAAACCGAACAATACGTATAAACCGAACAATACATATAAACCGAACAATACACATAAACCGATCAATATATTAAATGGAATGTTAATACATGTACTTGGATAACACAATGAACTCTGGTCAGAAAGAGGACATGTAGGTCGAGTCACAAAATGGACAACACATGTTTAAGTTATATACAAAATGCGTTTTGGTTTGTTTATTATTTTGGTAATAAATATAGCAAAGAGAACATGATATGACAACGTCCTTGGACCGTACAGCATATGTCTAACCTAAAGCGATGTAAGTTGGTCGATACGTGAGACGTAAGACATATGTACTATAAACGACACAATGTTCTTACCGATAATAATTTAATTAGGAGGCCCAGGTAAAGTAAATAATCATAGAAGAAAACGATTACCAACATGGCACACGCAATTTTGGATAAACATCTAACTACGTCTTAAGGATTTCTAATTATGATCTTATGATTATACGTACAGGGACTTGGATTTTCTGACGCATTTAAGCTAACTTTTAAACCAATTGAGGTTGCATAGCATAATATCAAACATAAATAAGGCCGTCTGATTGGGTAAGAGACGTCACGTGAACCGGGTATATAAAACTCAGACACTCACTACGTATTGTATGGTACAATTGACATAATTATACGATATATTCTACCTGTACACAGCCTTTTAGGAACTTACAGTTTTTACTTTGTCCACCGTACCGTCTGCTTTATCTTAATAAGAAAATAACAAATATAAACACGAAACTCACGTGTCCCATTAAAGTTATCTTCTTCATCCGAAAAAAGCTTTCACACGTTAGTTACACTACAATAAGGCGTGATTCAGTTTCAGGGAGAAATCGTACATCGTACCAAGGCCGAAACCTTACACAGACTATAACTCATCAAGATAGAGAGAAATGTGATCAACGTGTCAACTGTACTTCGTATATCCATTTCAAAATCGTTAAGTTCCCTATATAATTTGTTTCGCCTAGAAGACATAATATTCGTAATTGGAGAACATCTTCAGTCATTTAGCCTTCAGCTGTACTTATACTTGAGTCATAAACGCAATGAGTATTCCCAGAGCGTTGTTTTGATCATTATTTGTTTTTTTGTTTGTGAACGTATCGAAATACAATGATTGGATAAAGAAGAATTAAGGGACACAATCGTGTAATAAATTGTTGGTCAAGGGAGACAACATCTTAAGCATTATACATGTTACTTACACACTCACTACTCATGTACTATAAATACAGGCACGTAGACATATCAGACAATAATTAAAGAAACCAATATAATCACCTCAAACAAAGACAAATTATGCACACATTTACTGGGGTACTGATGTACATTGTTATCCATGTTAGTGAATACCGTTTAAATAATGCAAAACAGATATACAGATATACAGTTTACCTATAGTTGCGTGTATGGATTGGGAATATTGACCTGGTAATGGGACAATGCGTTTCGATCGTATGCAGGCAATGTCGTGTCGATTGGTGGATGTGAACTGGTTCTATCTGCTTCTTTATCTCATATGTACCGTATCGCTTTCACTTCTTAATGGCTACCCAAACAGTGCAATTATTGATTTAAACATGATCTCAGGTTAACGATTCCGCGCTATAATAATTTATACATGGGTCGCGTAGAATCTTTCTGATATGTAACTGACTAAAGAAGGCATTTGAATACATTGTACATCCATAACAATAAAGCACCGTACAATGTACACGTAACAATGCTACACAGCATCACCAGGTTTGTTCCCACTTTCCCAACCGCTAATTTCCACACATACCAATTATAGGAAAATGGGAATACACCGTATCACCAAATGAACGACAGTTACCACGTAAACAATGATCACCTCGCTATTGCCCCTCAAACAGTGGTCTAGACCTTTTTTTCCCCAAACATCATTAATTGAAATACCGTGTCTCTATATATCAACTTAGTATAAGGCAACATAGATACAATATACATGCATGGGTTTGTGGGGTGGGGCTTTTCAGTTCGAATACTTTGAGTAGACAATTATGTATATGGTAAAACTCGGTCTGAAAAAAGGTTACACTATCTGTCAGAAGGCTGATTAACCCATACGCACACTGGTACCACAGCTTCGCCTGGACCCCCCCCACCCACACACCCACACAAGAAGTGTATATAATGTATAAATATCAATAGTAAGACATTCTATTCACATCCAAACTGTACACAACCAGGAATATCTCCAAAAAGACATAACACCTTGGTAATCACGCTCTAACTTCCCACGATGCAACCACTTGTACACATGGACCTAGTGAACGTTAAACGTAACGCGCCACCTAAGAAATTCACCCTCTCTGAAAGCGGGACCAGATTAGTTCCTTCTTCGGCGGACTTCTATTTCCAATCTTTCATTTGGTTATCTCCTTTAGGCCAATCATTTGAGATTCAATATTATGCTTTATTTGGATAAAACCAACATAGCTGATTCATATGTCGTCAGGTTCAGTAGTGTGTGTTTTCACTGAGTGCTTCCTAACATTATCAGAAAACTTCTAAGTTCACTAAATCCTGGCCCTAAGTCCGTGTCTGGGGAAACTGTTGCAATGTCTTTGATATGCGTCAATGAAGTCTCCTTAATGCTACCAGTAACTTCATTCCCTGATATGCCAAACATGCTCATTAGCTCTGACGCTGCAAAGGTCTCGTCCCTCAAGTTACACGACTCGGTGTTAGCTAAATTAAATGAGCAATGTACTGGTTTTCTATGCAATATAAGACTGACATCAGTACTGCCAAGTTTAGGTAAAAATCTCATACCAACAACAGAAAGGTCACATGGAAATTGGGGCACAAATGGTGTAAATTTCTTATCAAAGCTGTCAGAGTTGGATTTCACAACGAATACTTGTAGTTTACTCTGCAACTGTTCATTCAGTAATACACTTTTGGTAGTAGGATATGTAAATCTGGGTTCCGGACTCGGATCGGTTGTGGATTTATATTGAATATCCAACACGAACTCTGTTAGCGTAAGTATACGTTCATTTGTACCCATTCCCAATCCTTTTCTATCATCATGATAGACATTTCTGTCTAACATCACTTCCAAGCAACCATTACAAAGGGCCGCAACTCCATGTGACTGTGCCGAGTGTATGGTAAGGCGCTTTGTTTTATCTTCTATGACAGCCATATTGGTTATCGGATAAAAGTTGGTTTCGATTGGTCGTTCAGGTTCGTTCTTCCGTCCCATAAGTTGAAATCCGTTTTGGTCAGTAAAGAAGATATTATCGTTATTAATATCCGTATTAAAACGCAGAACAACTTCAGTATTGGATAATGTGGATGCTAGAGCGAGGGTTATTTGGTTAGTGATAAAGAGACCCGTCGCTTTAACACTGTCCGCGTGGTACAATGTAAACTTCTGGTTAAAACCGGTTTCGTGTTGAACTTCAATTTCTGAAAACATGGTACCGTTAATGACTCTTATTCTTGGATCATTACTTAGTAACTCATCTAATGGCTTTGCAGGGCCCTCGGGACCAAACAGGTAGGCCCCACTCTTGGACGGCTTATACTTCAAAAACATGGCTCCTAATGTAGTCACTCGACCTTCCTTGTCCGTAATCGTCTGCAACATTCCAGTTTTTTGGTTGACTTCTATTTTTAATTGAGAATTCTTTATAACTAAAAGTACATCTTTATCAGTTTGAGGTCCATATTCCTTTTCTTCGACTTTATTTCTCGTTTCCGGATGTGTCACCATTTTGACTTCTAACGTTTTAATTTCGTATGGTGAAAGGTCGACTTGTATAGTGACTCTTTTGAAACCTCTAAGTTTTGTATCTGCTGATGTGGACACTTGGAACAGCACAGATTTTCCAGTATCATCAATGAGTTCTATATCTGATTTATCAAGGAAGAAACTAACAGCGTCAAATCGAGATCGTTCTAATGGGTTTGCCACTACTAGTTTCATACCTTCCTTCACGTTAAATACATTTTGTGATAAAATGGATTGGGCAGAGCTTTTCACCATGTCGTTTTCAAGGGATCCTGAATTAGACAGTACTTTTCCATTTGTTAGAATCGATTGCACCAGGGTTGTCAGCGAAGTCTTGGTCTTATCAAACGCGTTTTTCAGTCTGTATTCATAGTCCGAAACAACGCTTGGAAGAGAGGTTCCGGTTATTCCATCGTGATGCTGAAATATTCCAACATCTCTTCGCGCGGATTGCAGGTCTGACAACACTTGTGTCAATGTTTTAGGGAATTCTAAACAGTGTTTTTCACGCACGCAATGGTGGTAGGCCAATACACTGTATACGTCCGCCATTCGTAAAACTGGTTCTATTTCACGCACGAATCGCTTCAACCATATTCGCGTTGTGTAGTAACCTGTCCAAGTATCGTTTTCAAAATCGGAATAAGGAAAGAAGTCACCACTTAGCAACGGGAAAGTGCCACCTACTGCAGCGTCTGGTACAGAGGTCCTTTCAACATTTCTCACATTCTTAAAGTAGTCAGCAATCGTACCGAAGCGTATATTCATGTTCCACTCTTTCTTCTCATTTATGAATTTTATTAATTTTCCATAATTAAAGTTTGTGTCTTCAAAGGAGTGTGTATCATCGTAGGAGTTATCTTCTCCTAGAAAGACGATCAGTGTTTTATATTTGTAAAGAGATGCTGTAAATTTGTAGGCTTTGTAAAGTTTGGCAGCTAAATCATCAACGTTCTGAGTTGTTACTGGTTTTGCCTCCGTGGAACTACGCAAGTGCAGAAAATTGAATTGTTTACATATTGTTTGGTCCGGTCCACATACGTCAGAATTCCAGTAACCCGGATACGGCATAACGTTGACTAAAATATCATTGCCGTCATCGTTGGTATTCCAATATGGCCTCCATTTGTAATCCATCATACGTCTGCGCATAAGTGTTGCCTTTATCGCTTGGTGCATACGCAAGATAATCATGTTTTCTATGCCACTTTTCTTCCAGAGGTAAGGCATTGTGCTGGAATAACCGAACGGGTCATTTATCCAAGCATTCACGACATTGACCCCGAGTTCGTCCTTGAGCCATTGGTGACCTTCGATGAGCTGATCCACAACAGCGGCATAGTGGGTGGAGGCTTCGTCCGGCATCACCCAACCACCGAGTACTATTTCTAGTTGACCTCGCTTAATCAATTCCTTGACCTGTGAAATAGACGGGTAAACTTTAGTTGACCTACACACTAAAACAGGTTCGATAGAAGATCGTACGAGAGTATTCAGCCGATTTAAATAGACTTGAACTGAACTGTTTTCTGGTTACATTATGTTTACCGATACACCTCACCTCATCAGAGCTTTATTGAAATACGTGTTCTCTACTTAGATTGATATATAAAATACATAAAAAAGGTCCCAAACTTGACTATACCAACTATAGGCCTATATCTGTACTTCCAATTACTTCACTTATATTGGAACGACATGTAAACCTTC
>ENA-OREC01000935-OREC01000935.1-marine-metagenome-genome-assembly--contig:-NODE-935-length-13421-cov-12.037920_pt1 | contig 13421 bp, 4 predicted proteins | sample MGYA00248626_ERZ508543 | MGnify/ENA primary metagenome ERZ508543 (study PRJEB26211, sample SAMN05518279) | marine metagenome | isolation source: Puget Sound, Washington, USA | host: Bankia setacea... | reverse complement strand
AGCGTTTCACCATCTTCATCAACTGATTATTCCAGCAGCTCGACAAGCTCAAGCGTTTCACCATCTTCATCAACTGAATACTCCAGCATGTCGACAAGCTCGAGCGTTTCACCATCTTCATCAACTGATTATTCCAGCAGCTCGACAAGCTCGAGTATTTCACCTTCTTCGTCAACTGAATACTCCAGCATGTCGACAAGCTCAAGTGTTTCACCATCTTCATCAACTGATTATTCCAGCAGCTCGAGTGTTTCACCTTCTTCATCAACTGAGTATTCCAGCAGCTCGACAAGCTCGAGTATTTCACCGTCTTCGTCAACTGAATACTCCAGCATGTCGACAAGCTCTAGCGTTTCACCATCTTCATCAACTGATTATTCCAGCAGCTCGAGTGTTTCACCTTCTTCATCAACTGATTATTCCAGCAGCTCGACAAGCTCGAGTATTTCACCGTCTTCGTCAACTGAATTCTCCAGCATGTCGACAAGCTCGAGCGTTTCACCATCTTCATCAACTGATTATTCCAGCAGCTCGACAAGCTCGAGTGTTTCACCTTCTTCGTCAACTGAATACTCCAGCATGTCGACAAGCTCAAGCGTTTCACCATCTTCATCAACTGAATATTCCAGCAGCTCGAGTGTTTCACCTTCTTCGTCAACTGAATATTCCAGCATGTCGACAAGCTCGAGCGTTTCACCATCTTCATCAACTGAATATTCCAGCATGTCGACAAGCTCGAGCGTTTCACCATCTTCATCAACTGATTATTCCAGCAGCTCGACAAGCTCGAGTATTTCAACTTCTTCGTCAACTGAATACTCCAGCATGTCGACAAGTTCAAGCGTTTCACCTTCTTCATCGACGGACTATCCCAGCGTCTCAACAAGCTCAAGTATTTCACCTTCTTTTTCAACTGCATTTTCCAGCTCAACAAGCTCGAGCGTTTCATCATCTTCGTCAACTGACTCTTCCAGCGTCTCAACAAGCTCGAGCGTTTCACCTTCTTCATCGACGGACTATTCCAGTGTCTCAACAAGCTCAAGTATTTCACCTTCTTTTTCAACTGACTTTTCCAGCTCAACCAGCTCAAGTATTTCACCTTCTTTATCAACTGACTCGTCGAGCGTCTCACAAGCAACATCTTCTACGGAAGCAAGTACTTCTTCGACAATGAATTCGACCACCTCAACAACTGCATCATCAACTTCTTCAACATCAACTACATCTTCTACATCGACAACTTCTACCACTTCAAGCACCTCTACAGCAGATCCACAAACAAGGTCAACCGAACCATCGACTCAATCTTTATCGTCAGAAAGAATGTCAACTCTCTATACGCCTTCAAAATCTGATGATTTGAAAAACACTGAGTTGTCAACTGGTGGAAAGGTGGCCATAGTTCTCGGTGCTATCTTGATAGTAACAGCGATCGTTGGTGGTGTATTCTATGCAAAGAAAAGGTAAACAAATAACTATATATTTGATTATGTCATGGTTAGTTTGTATTAGTTTATTTTAGTTATAATGAGTCATTTTGCTCATGTTAACCACGCTCACATCCGTCCCTGAAACCAACCAGTACTAAGCAATGGGACAATGTTTCTTGCTCGAGATAAACGACGGGAGCTTTTGATGGGGCTCGAACTCATGAATGACATATTACGAGTCAAACGCCACACCCACTGCGTCACATCGCCCCTCATTGTCATGGCTGATTGGTCATTTTCAGGTACGCTCTGTGTGTCTTCATTTAGTTAAAACTGTATCTCCGTTTCTTCAATTTACAATTTGATGAAACTTGCAAGAAGTTTCTTTTTGACGACACTCTTGTTTCTGACAGACTTGACTTAAAACTTGTATGAATGCCTATACACTAGCCCTCATTGTATTCCATTAACCCTGCATATAAAAACTACCACCACCTATCGTAAGCGCTTATTTCTTTTGTTTCCTAGGTGCTATCGTGGTGGAACCTACAGCTTAGCAAAATCAGATGCCTTTAAAATTTGGAAAGTTGCGGACGATGCAATTACTTTAGTATAGTTTATGTCACGTGTAAATAAGCTTAGCCGTGCGTTTAAAGACAATTAAAACGACATTGTATTTGTTTTGTGTTTCTTAGGTACCAAAGTTTCGCGCTATTGCAAAAGCTAGATTTTCCTAACAAGACCTGGCGAAAGGGAGACGACACAATACAGTTGTTTTAGGGAATGGATTCGCTGGTGAAACTGTGATCTCACTGGATAGGAATTTTGAAAGATCTATAGGAAAAGCTGCATGTATTAAAGAACGGACAATGAATTTGCTTTGCCTTTCTTTTTTGATGAAATACACAGTTTTGACTCTTAATTTATAGCAGGTGCTTTAGACAATAGACGGCACATTATTAGCTTAAACTAGCACATGCGTTACCATGAGACACTAAATGAAACAGTTTTTCTCTTTCGTCTAAAGCAAGGACTTATAATGTTTAGAATATAAGATACAACCTACGCGTATTATTGTTTGTAGATGTACCCAATCAGAGGAGAATATGTATATGATGGACGAACTATCTAATACATCATCACGCTGAAGCACCACTGGAAGATGAAGTCCAAGAAGATCATCCACATAGAACTAATAAGGACGAGTTCTGTGTAGTCTTTGTCCGATAGACAGCTACTGGAATCGATAAATGAAAAGGAATATGTTATGACCAGGGGAAGTATATGTGATGTAACAACGAAACGAATCACGTGAAGGTCAACAAGAATGGGAAAACATGAATATTCCAGTATGCTAACAGAGACAAAACGATCACCATTAGTTATTTAGTCAAAGGCAAGCTTAATGCGGATTCCTCATACTTTTGACTTTTTCTTTACACCATAGAATAAGAACATGTTATTGTAAACATCATATGATATGACTCTTAAAGTGTGTGAATTTGTGTGTATGCACTCGTACCGTTTCGAAATCTGATGAAACATTTCTTTTCACTCGGGATTATGAAAGACTTATGTTACGTTGAAAGGTTTAACGATGTCTGAAACTTCCAATCTAATGTTTTAGGTGTTGTTAACTAAATGTGAACATGTTTAAATGTTGGTTATAATTCCAGTTGTATATTAAATAAATACACACGGGTCCTTGTTTAACTTAGGCTGTACACGTGTGTGAACATGCTTACAATGCTCAATATATCAGTACAATTCTGAGCCATTTTCGATTTCCACGTGGTCATAGAAATGTATATATCGTTCACCAATTTCATTTGTGAATACCATTGTTTTCCATTTTTCATAATGCAGTAAAGTAGTTTCAGCTTTGTTTTTTCTTCTTATTTTCCATAACTATACATGCACAACACATAAAGACATGCCTTATTACATATACTCAAACGCTTTTATAATCATAAAAAATGCAATATACGCGGTCACGGAAAGGACATTATTTTCAATTGAAAAGTTTAGTTTGAAAATACATCTGAAAATAAACGAAACGTGCACACATGTGGGCGTATTAATGCTCTATGTGTGGTCGTGTTGGCTTTTATTGTTGTTGTTTTGTTTTAATCAAACGATATTGCTGAACACAAAACAGATAACGTAAAACTCTTTAAATTAGAGCTAAAGCACAACGTATGTTTACAAGCTACAGACAGATGGTTATATACGTTCATTGATTCGACCAATGATATAACAGTTCTTCGATTACTTAACTACATCATCTACCACCTGTGAGGGTCGTAATTTGGATTGACTGGACCATAAATTGCGAGAAGGGTTTGACCATTTAACACATTAGTATGTACACAATACCTTGATTACATCTAAACCCACCATGTCTCACATATGTCTTCAATAAGGTCAAACATAGGTCACAGTTGTGGTGAGCGCCTAAATGTCTTTATTAGCGCAACCATTAGGGTCATCTCTCACTATTTGACAAATTATTTTATGGCCCTTGTTACTATTGACAAACATTATCGTACTTGACTTGAACATTGTACTAATCTGTGTATCAGTTATCTGTGCATTCCACTGATTGTAGAAGAGTAAATCTCAACACACTGTCCGGTGCGGATCAAGTTCTGTGCAACCACTTACTAGTCTTAAATCCATGTGCTTAAAAACAATGGCATGTGCCTAAACAAGGCAATATAAACTTATAGATGTTAAATCAAACCCTGATCTGAAAGGACTAATACATAAAGCAGGATAAGTTGTGATTTTAAATTGTGATTTTAATGTAGCTGAATAAGTAAATGTGTATTGGATCGCCTGAACTTATGACTGACACAAATGTGAACAAGTTTTATCTCAACGGAAGAAGGAGAATAGCATTGCGAACACTTGATGGAACAACGAAATATACCCATGGGCCATATTACAGAAACTAAGCTAACAGTCTAAGACGAATATTGTCAAACGAGGTATCGAACGTCATTTGGTGTTACTGTTGCCAACGAGACGAAACGAAGCAATGGATACATAATTCAAACAAAACAGATATAACATAAAACAATGTTTATATTCATGAACTGTATTTGTATAAGAAGCGTTTAAGAGAACAAGGGAATTTAATCAACAAACTTGTTAATACGGCGTAAAATGGTATAATGTAAATATGGAAAGATTTGACAATCGAAGTTCTGAGTTTAAGGACACCTGGATCCACTGTGTTGAAGACGAGGCTTTCATCATCTTCTCCTATGTTCTTTTTGCCGTGATCGGGATTCCAACAGTCTTCGGGAACGCTCTCATTATTGTTAGCATCGCAAAGTTCCGGCATCTTAGATCTAACATGCACATCTTGATTGGAAATTTGGCACTATCAGACTTACTCATTGGTTTATCCATCATACTACAAGTGATAGCATACTTTCATAGAAACCTTGCGTTGCAGAAGTATTTTTGTCTCAGTCAGAATGCTGTGTTTGTTATTTCACTTGGTACATCCTCGTTGAATCTTCTAGCTATATCCATTGAACGCTTTGTGGCCGTTAAGTTTCCATTAAAGCACAGACTCAAGTTTACAAAACGCATTACAAGGAACATTGTCTGTGTTTGTTGGACTTACTACGTCATCGTTGCTTCATTACCGCTGATGGGATGGAACGCTTTTCACGATGACGTCATCATTTGTGACACAGATCTGGTTTGGACGCATGGTTACGACATATTGCTATTCGGCGGGTTACTTGTGATAATGATCGTAAACGGTATTCTCGCTTGGTTTGTCATAAAGATAATCAACGCAGACCCAAAATGTATCCGGTATAGTCCATCGAGTTCTTTCAAATTGTACAATGTTGTGGCGAATCGTAGAAGAACAAAGATGATGCTAATCGTGTATGGAGTATTTGCCATTTGTTGGACTCCATATGTGCTCGTTTCACTCGGGATGGAGTTTTATAACGGACCTGAAGTTAGGTGTGCACGACAATGGTGTATATGTACAGGTATCGTCAACTCGGCTCTAAACTGGATCATCTACGGGTTGGCAAACAGAACATTTAGAGAAGCGTTCAGAGCTGTATTAACACGACAAACTGTAGTTCAGCTCCGAGGCTCCGTTCGTCGATGTATGAGCGTGGCTGACAAAGCATTTTAACATTTAAGACGCTCTCATTCATATTATTGTTAATGAATATAATGTTTCAAAGTGCTTTGTTCTATAAATCTAGGCAAATATGTTTCATGCTGTAATATTGAGAATAAAGAGTGACAATCATTTTACATTTTGTACTTGAAAGTATTGAGTTCTCTCCCTTCTCAACTGATATATGGCTGGAAAATTTAATCCATGGCTTAAGTAGACTCAATGTAAATTCTAACATTTGCTGACTAAATGTTAAGTGTTTCCGTGTTGTTTATTGATATATAACTATACATTCTGCTTTCAACATTCCTGATTAATTTGTCCGAAATATGTAAACTGTTGCATGAAGTATTTTAGCTTAAACTTAAGGCAGATAAAAAGATCTAGCCCAGTTATTATAAACTCGACTTCATATATTTTCCAGACAATTGTAATCTCGTATATATATCGGAGACTGGTAGACGAATGTCTGTGATATGCAGTTTAGTAGTGAAAAGCCCAACCAAACACCTGTTTTCCGTCTGACACATTGTCGGAGAAATACACTGGTCGAAAAGTGCGATAAACATCATTTACTAATATCTCGTACCGCACCATTTGGTTTCATACTTAATGGATGAGTTGTGTGATTGGTGTTGTTTAGATGATCTAACCTTACATTACAAGTTTCAAGTGTCGCTGCAGCTCAGGGCTCGATAGCATGCACAGTAAAGCACGTGTTAATCTGAGGGTGCGGTCCCATGTGCACGTAGTTAATCACCAGTCATATGGGCGGAGTGGCCTTCATTAGCGGTAATTCATTCAGCAATAAAAACCCAAAAGCAATTAAAATGCCTTTCTGTGAGATTTTTCTCGGCCACCGCTCATTTGCAGCGCTGATAACTTGCACGGTGCGATCCCTATATGTGGTCGTGTGCCCTGTAAAGTGAGAACACGTGCACAGCTGCGAACACGCTGCCAAAGTGTAATGATCGAGATCTAAGTAATGAAATAAAGAAACAAATTAAACAGATGATAAAATGTATAGGTTAACCGCTGACAAAGAGTTTTAGGTTGACCTATTCTTTTAACATACGATCTGGTTCTTTTAAGAGCGATGTATTTCGAAAAAAATGAAGATACTTTGAGAAAACATTTAATAAAGAAACAGATGCTTATTAGAAGGAGCCAATCAGGAAGAGCTCAGTATGATCTTGCCTGACTACACTTGTTTCCCTTTAGTGATATAAACACAATACAACATCACAGGCAACTGTAACATCGTCAAATGATAAAGTGAATACAGTTCTATTATTCTTCGAATACATACAATTTTTATTTAAAAATGCCGCCCATGAGCAAAGACACAATCACATGCAATATATTATATACGCTGCAATATATTATATACATCTAGATCTGCGGCTGCTAATTCCGTAGACTGTACAGATAGTTGTGGCGATAGTGAAATGACTTCTTGAGCCGTTCACTGATCTGGTAAATGAACTCATTGACAAGAGAGTTTCCAGTGTTTACATATGTGTTTTAACCATGAAAATAGCCTCCCGGTTTCGTCGCAAACGTATAAGCTTAGGGAAATGTTTCAGAACAGCGGAACATTTGGATATAATGGATGCGGCGATGATGGAGATGTAGTCTAACGACCATTGCGATGATGACCACAACTATGCCGAGTTTGACGGCGGTGTTAGTGGTGGAGATAATGAAGTTCGGCACTATAGTGTTGAGCATTTGCGTTTATCTTTATGCGGGAACAAACAAACTAAGAAAAGAGAAATGATAAATGGTCAAATTGCATTTAATATCACAAAATGGCAGCACACGTCAATCCGGGGCTAAACAATGCACATACACGTATGTATACCAAAACTATTCTGGTGAACAGTCCTTATGTGTTTAATTTGTCGGTCACCCTTTTCTGTACATGTTTTCCTTTCATATCATTTCAGTTCTGGACGACGCGTTACTAAAATTATCCATTTAGTCCACATGATAGCATCTTAATGTAAAACCCGATCCCCATCTTAACCGTTAATGTAAAGTCCTTTCACATGCTCCGCCCTAACTTTTACAACAAACGCATGCAATTTTGATCACATTTACGGGCGCGGGGAGTCAGCTGTTTACCAAATAAATCGATAAGTTGATTTTCAATGAAGCGTGGCGTTTCTGCAGCCCCATAGTGTGTTATTTACTCCATGCGCCGTGGCGATAGCCAACCATTCAACGCACTCCCCGAGATCGCGTAAAAAGATATACACTATATACAAGCAATACAAAGCAGTCGCTCTCAATAATTGTTACTCGGCTACGCTAGGATATTGAAGTCTTTTCAATAAAAGAGCGAAATTTATACTCTAGTCTCTTGACTCGTATGCTAGTGTTATTGTAGTGGCTTAGCGAGGCGGATTGGTAATTTACAAGTTGGGTGAGAAGAAAAGGTATCACAACGACTCTCAACCTCTCGAGTAGTGATGCTATAGAATTAAAGGATTTACGGATTAGTATATATAAAATAGGTTGCCTAGCATCAGTTGTAGCCAAGATAGAAGCGCGTGTAATACTGTGATATAACGTTCTCTTGTTTTGTTTTATTTTAACGAAAGAGAATGGAATTAACTAGTGGAATATATGTGTTGATTTTGCACGTAACGACGCTGATATTATTAGTGAATGGTGAGAAACACGCACATGTCGGATTAGTTGAAAATGCATCGGAGTATGGGACCTACCCTCATAAAAGCTCAACCGATGCGTATATGGACCCTTGTAAAGCATGTAAGTTATTACTTTAGTTCACTTCATCACCCTTACCCTTCTTCACTTCCTATTCCTATGTTATATTCCTTATTCTGAGTTACTTATTCTTACCAGGTCCAATACAATATCCTACCATAATGTCCCTTGTGCAGAGGTCTTCTATATATTAACTTTCACTTCCTTGATGTTTTGTCTAATAAGAGTCTGTATTCCAAATTTCATTTCATGTCCAAACATAGTCTCTTTATAAGCTATTTCGCTGTGAAATTAAGACTAAAGCTAAGAATCGATTCTCGACAAAAAGTGTTTGTTAGCCTATGTATTCCCTGTGTTACATTGATGAACGAAAGTTAATATCAGTTACACTTCACTCTAGGTACGGTTAGTTTCTATAATTGACACTTAACTCTTGGCACTTGGACACTATTCCGTGTAAAACAGTACAATAAACTGCCTCGAATACGTCTAGTCCCTTTTATTACAGTTCTATGTTCTATGTATTAATTATGTTCTGATCTCTAGTCCTGTTTTATGTCATACAATATTTATTATGTGAGGCATCTGACGTTTTATACTAGCACAATGGGAATAATGAGTCGAATGTTCACTTGTCCAGTAACGAATTATAAAAGTAAGTAACACGTAGGTCCGGGTTAAAAACAATATCTGTAAACTAATTCAGATGCAATATTTCAACTCTGCACATCCGGCAATAGGAACTGTGCTAAAGAAAGAATGTATCTATTGTAACCACGACGACCATCTCAAACTGCAAACATTAATAAATGATTTGTTTAATTGGTTTATAAACATTACATCAATAAGTAATCATAGTCATGACAAAGAAATAACAATCAAGCATAAAAGCATTGGATGTACTCATACTCAAATACAATATCGACTTCTTTTACACATTTGTTAGTCGCCACCAAAGAACAAGATTACACAATTGAACAAAACAAAAAACTCACAATTAAACAAAACAAATTCACACACACACCCGGCGCAGAGTTGTTCATACGAGCCAACTAAACCCTCGTCACGTGACACCATCGCTGCAAAACTCTAGCCGTCTCAATATCACCCGTAGTGTCTTATTTCCACTTTTAACTGTACCCTGTAATTACAAACTAATGAGATTGAATGGTTCACCGTCTACAACAACATTTTGTAATTTTCTTAAAACAATAAACAAAAGGTTAAAGTTGATAAGCCTGTGGGGTGTTCTGACCTGCCTAGGGATTGCTACAGTAACACGAGAATGTTCACTAAATTACGTTATTTCTCCTCGTTTGAGAAAAAGAGAAAGAAGACAGTGCTTGCTTGTTTCTTGAAGGTCTACTTGTATTTCGACGTCGGTGACATGGATTGTGTTTGCATGAAATACCGAGGAAGGGAGGGGGGGGGGATCCAAAGCATTGTCGTAACTTAATCTGAATTAAAGAGAAGGTTACGGAAGTGTTGTGGGTAGCATTCTATTTGGACTGATTCTTGTTGTCGTAGAAGAAGATCATTAATGAAACAACAGTTATTTTTCGAATAAAATTACACATTAAACATACAAATATGTACTGTAAAACGATGCCACATTAAAAGTAATACTTCTTTCAGTGAGTAAACTCCAACCAGGGCATCAAGAAATGATTTACTCCAACAAGTTTCAACGTAAACGTAACCCTATACCGTTAACCTATTTTAAAACCCAGGAAAAGCGCGGTGCGTTGTAATTAAAACTTAATGAGCAACGTGAATAATAAACCGACATTCGATACTCACTAATTCGAGTGCATACCTTTTCGAGCCTTGTGCGTTGTATTGTATTGTTGCTGATTTTGCTGTGTTAACAAGATTTATATGGGCACGCGAGAGACATATACACTGTAAGACTGTAATTTAGATCAGCTGTTTTGTAGACTGTCGTAAATAGCGCCTTCGTTCAAAAAGGTGAGTCAGAAAAAAACATAGTTAATCATATTTTTTTTGAATTCTTTATAATATGATCTTAGCCTATATTAAAACAAAGCGCATAGAGACATGCATACACGTAAGATTCCATGCGAACACAAAACAACTTTCGTTGACCTTTATTTGATATTGACCTCTTGGTGACCTTGACCTTTTTGTTCAACTATACTGATAAAATTCAGCTATAATTGGATATAACTTATTTATATACATATATATATCGGTGTGTCACTATCGAGAAACACATGCAGTGCGCGTCTAAACTATATCTTAATTGCCGTTCAGAATGTCCATATAGCATCTGCGTCTAAAACAGTGCATGCAATACGTTCTCTCAACACATGAACTGTTCATGTCTGTTTATATTTATATAAGGTATTCGGATATCTAAAACTATATTTAAAGTTACAACCCCCTTCAAAACCATCTATTAAAATATAAAATATCGTCCAGAAATCAAATTGTTATAATGTCTGTCCGTCAATTTGTCTGTTTGTGTATCTCTTCGAAGGGTGTTTGAGAACGTTCATTTGAGAAAAATCTGTATAATCATTTCTGGATTATAAAAGGTGAATACACTCATAACGATTTCATTAGAAGACCACAAATATCATTTCCATGGCAACACAAATGTGAAAATGAGTAGCTCTGAGTACATGTAGTTATAGCGAGTTAAAAAAAAAAATTCTTGACTCGGGAGAATAGCATTGTAATAGGGAAAAAGAAACAAATAAACGGATATAATTCAATACAACAGACCCTAAATTGTGAGTGTAGCGAGATCTGTAAATTGAAGTACCCGGTAACAACAGAGATACAGACTCGAATCAGTTCAACAGCGCTGCATTTTGTGCATTTTGGAACACGTTTTGAGAAGGGCCTTGGTGGCTTATACTGTATATCTTAAAACAAATCGTGTTTGTGTTCGTGCGCGTTTTCCAGTGAAATATGTTGCCGCATAGCTTCGTTGAGTTTCAGTGTAGAGTTCTGTTTCTAGAGTTTCCCCCTCATACCCTAATACACTTACATGACCTACCTGCTTATTATACCCAGACCGGTTTCCACTGAGCGTTTAATTAAAGTGTGTCACTGGAATACATGACGTAGACTAAAGATAATATGACCTAATTTTCTGGAAATTCCTGTTACATTTACCAGTTAACTAAAACAATATTTATCGTATGGCAGCACACGATTGTTGTTTAATGTTCTGGATCTGGGACTGCATTATGAGAGAACTATAACAATAAGTCCCAAGCCCTTGATTTAGAAGCGATTGACTAAATAGAACATACACTATAGCATCCAAGACTCGTACCAGAGACCTCAATCATGTTAACGTATGGACATGTTAGCACGGCTGTAAATCATGTTGACCCATCAACTCCCGTTAACACGTCTCCTTGTTTGTAAAATGCGGACAGCAAAAACAATTTCCACGTTCGATGTCTTAGATGACTGCATACACATAGTAAGTATATTAAGTTTATAACCTCCGTCATTCATAGGAATTGTCAAAGGCAGTCAACTCCTTCAATGAAGAACTATTAATCAAATTTCCAGTATGTGTAAAAAAGAAAACTGTAACAGCCTTTGACTACTGGAGTGATAACATCCTTCCATGTGTACGGACAGAGGCCTCGGGGAGTGTGATAAATAATAATAATAATAATAATAGACGTAATTATGTATTATTATCACCATTATTTAAACACCATTGTTATGACTGGTGTAAGCTGTCTCGTGTGTAGGTAAGACAAGGATGATTATTGAATAAAATCAAGTCTCTGTCTTGGGTTTAGCTTCCATTCGATGTCTTGTCTAAGCGTGTCCATACTGTCAATGGTCAGAACTAGACTAATGAAAAGAAGGCGGCTTTGAATTTGTTTTAATGCAACTCCATTTGTGTGGGGGTTGAATATATAATCACTTTACCAGACCGTTCACTTTTACCCAGACGGTCACTGCACGGTGCCGACGAAAAGAAATGAGAAAGTAAACTATTTTCTTCACATTCTAGAAATGGTGGCCCTTATTAATGTGTTGTTAACTGAGCATGTGCGGTATCAAGTTGTATGTTCCATTGATTCATGTTAGTTTTGTGTTTTGTTTGATTATGTAAAAGATAACTGTTTTTCATCAGCTTATTTTTGCACAGTCAGATAGGTTGGAATGCATGTTACTATCGCAAAGCTTTCCTTTTCCGCATGTACAAATGTATCTCAGCCTCGATATTTATGTTCTTCCAAATTGGTTTATCGCGAGTTTTACATTTGTCAAACAATTTGCTTATCTATAACCTAGACGGCCCGCATTTTGGGCGTCAGTAGCCGTACTTTATACCTCATAACTGTCCGGAAGTGTTATGATTAAGCGACGATGATATGTTTATCAGAATGTTATACAGGGAAAGCAATTTTGATTGTTTTACCAATTATGCAATAGGTACAGTAGGATTATAATCAAACTCTTGTACATCTGCATAGCTACACTGTTACCTAGATAATCAAGGTCGAGTCAAATTCAAAGCCTCAAATAATGTATTTCATCTCTAAGACAGTTCTTGCTGCAGACGCATATACTTGGGACTATAATTGGGATTGCTTGAAGAAAAGGTAGTCAAGAAGCAGGAAATGTTGTCAAAGATTACAATCGTCTGATGTAAATGTGCACGTATGGTTACCCGTATCCTCGTTCATTTCGGAGGATCTTGATTCATCCAAACTATTAATGCTCCGGGGAAGGGTACTGTGGTAACATGGCAAACTGCGGTCTCAATATTCGTGAGTGTGGTCTTAGTTTGATCTGATTTAGTCTCAATATTCGTGAGTGTGTTCTTAGTTCGATCTGATTTAGTCATCTTGTAGACTGTTAACTGTCGAGATAACTTGAATGTAATTGGTTTACAGTACTTACAGTGTACCCTGAGGACAATTATCAACCTCACCATTTTCTTAGTATTCACTATGCCTGTGTGAGTAGAGCTGTTCTGTGAGTGAAGTGGACACTAACAATCCAAGTGTGTTTGTATGTACAAGAAACAAAACTTCTAAAAAAACGATAAATTGCCGGAACATGTCAGTTTAAATTTATCATTACACCCCCCC
>ENA-OREC01000934-OREC01000934.1-marine-metagenome-genome-assembly--contig:-NODE-934-length-13424-cov-14.163183_pt1 | contig 13424 bp, 11 predicted proteins | sample MGYA00248626_ERZ508543 | MGnify/ENA primary metagenome ERZ508543 (study PRJEB26211, sample SAMN05518279) | marine metagenome | isolation source: Puget Sound, Washington, USA | host: Bankia setacea... | reverse complement strand
ACTCATGATAGTCCTGCATCCAAAACAACTTTTTCAGGATCTGTGGAAATGTTGTGCTTTGTCATATATAGTATTTTTGAATGGTCAATGCTCGTCAATATCAGTTTATGTCCAAATATCATAAGACCTTATATTAAAAAATTTAGAACATCAATACTTTGTCTAAGCTCTCAATACTAAAATATAGATTCTTCAGGTGTAATTCAATAATTGTTATGTAATGCAATAGGTGAAAAGTGTACAGTTTAACTTGAATACGAATGATACCAGAAGACTGTATATAGAAAACTGTCATAAGAAAATTTGGGGTTGTTTTACTCTGGGATTGTTTGACCGTGTTACATTTAACTGACTAACGCCCTATCAAGCAGAACCCCTTGTATTTACACTTGCGATTAGTAAACAGTACAATGTCGATTGCACATAATACTACCCCCTAGTCGGCGAGAAAGATCAATGTTTTACTTTCAGATTTGACCAAGCCATTGAACGCATACATAACATGTCATTAGTTCCACAGGAGATATTCAAAATCATATCTTTCTCAAAAGCTTATAACGTTTAAATGCATTCCCAGTGTCATCATAAGGTAGAGGTATACAATGTAGTTACTGGTTATACAAAGGGTCAACCAAAATCTTAGGGTCATTTCTACTCTAAAAGAATTGAGAAAAAAACAAAAATGCATTAACAAAATCAATGACAGTTTTATGTGCAATTAAGTGGCATTTCTGACTTAACATTTGATTTGCAAAATAGAATCCTTATGTTTAATCAAGGTTCCTAATGCATTAACAGACATGGCATGATAATAATCTGCCTCTACTAAAGTTTAGGTGACTATAACTAGTACTATTTAGACTCACCAACATAATCTTAGCCATAGAAACAATATGCTGGTATATGTGCAATCTTAAATTTTCACTTAAAATATTTTTGATACAGACAACGTACATGTAGGATCTTCAATTGCAACTCTCTCAGTGAACTCAGAACATGTATTTTTACGTATGCATGAAAGTCCATATATATATATAGCCATACAAAACCTTAGATACAAAAATTAACAGTAGATACCAAACAAAACAACTCCATTACAACTTCACTACTCCTAAATCAAAATGTGTGATTATCCTCTACAGCCTATATATTTTGCCTAATTCCCAAATGTCATTAATTCCAGCATAAATATCACTAAATTAAGTCTGTGTATGTCTATGGGTTATAAGCTAGGTGGTTCATTGTATTGTATATTTTCTTTTCAGCTACCCGACCAGACTTTAAATTATTCTGTTTACTGTTAATAAGAATGCATGATACATGTAGTTTCTGATTTCATACACACACTTTTTTTTGCTCTAAAAAAATCCATATCAAAATTTAACGCCATTAATATGCCATCGTGAATTCAGATGTTTTGAAAAGCTATTGTTATACATTTCTACAAGTTGGATGGATTTAACTGGCTTCTGGATGGTTTATTTACTTGAGAAATTACAGTTTACTACCTCTATTATCTTATTTTCAGCACAGAGAGTGTGTGACAATGCATATATGGGGGGGGGGGGGAGGTTTGTATAATAGTCCTTTTTTTTCTATCCACTTTTAAACCGTTGTACAAATACAGGTTTAGAGTTGGTCCAGTGCAAATTGGCCAAAACACAGCCTTAAAACCAGCCTATGGTATTCTGATTTGATTTAAAACGTTACCATTCTAAACTTATAAAGTCTGGAAAGAGAAATACAATAAAACATCTTTGTTTAAAACTTGTTAAACGAAAAAGCTGCATTTAATGTAACTTTCGTTGCTAGGAACTAATATCATCAACTGTTTGGTTATTTCTGTTGAATTAAAATTGAAGTACAGTAATATCTATTGTTCGAGGAATTCTTGGCTTAGCTAAACTACAAATTTAACTGTAAAAAAAACATGTTTCAAATTTCATAGGTGAAAGTTATTTTGGAATCTAAGCATTAAGTTAAAAACACTATTTTTGACGGAATTCCACAATATTGTATGCTCACAAAAATAAATGATTCTACAACAATAACATTTAAAAAATACCTTTATCAATTTTCAAATCTGAAAAATTTATTATATACATTTATATTTATAACATAGTTGCTGATTTAGTTTTATCCTGAGTTTGTCAACTAGGCCTTCCATATTAAGACCAAATTTCAATGCTCCTACGGGGGGTCTTATTTATAGAGGTGGTTGTGGTTTGTGTATGACATGGTGTTTTAACGTGGTTAAGCGGTCTAGTCTTTGTAAATGACTTAAGTTTTAATCTAATCACAAAAAGCTCCAATAATCTCTATAAAAAGCAAGCCAATAACATACAATGGTCAACCAGCTCTAAATGTGTCATTCCTGGATTGTTGAATTACATTGTACATAGAAACACACCCTTTTTAAACAATCTTGAATCTTATTATAACTTTCATGCATATAGGATAATATTTTCTCAGAAAGGAAAAATATACTTGATTAAATAGTTTTAAAGTACATCCTATATATCTGCATTTTTTCCTTATATTTACAGGTATATATTTATTCTTCATGAAAATTGTTTAAGCTTCATCCCATGTCACATCCAGTATTTCCAGATACAGTTATTTTGCATTGTTATAACTTTCTTTGAACTTGATAACAATCCCTTTTTCTCACCAAGAACAGGTCATAGCTAAAAATAGACGTTTACTGAAGAAAGGTTGGAGTATGTCCATCTACACTGAATAGCAACCTTTTCTTATTGTAAAAATTAAATGCAAATGTTTTGTTACTGTATGTAAAAGACAATGTAAATGAAAAATAAGAGTATTTAGTGAATATAGCCATTATTGACGGGGTAGCATTAATGAGGATACTGTTCCAAACAACTAAAAACGTTTTATTTCACATTTCATACTAATCTATAAAGTACCAGCCCTAAATAGCTCTCTAGCAAAGATTGCCTGTGTCAAACATTCATTATATTTAGAGGGGGTCAATATAACAACTATAGTCTCAGTGCTCATATATACATGTATACGAAAAGCATGGACACATAGCTTCCAATATATGTTTTCCATAGTCACATCTAAAGTTCACAACGAGCCAGTCAGGTTTTGTAATTCCTGTATTGTGTTTGGTGGACCTATAACTGTTATACTACTGTACTGTATTTCAATAGCCACAAATCAATAGTAAAGCATACGTCGTTATTTCCACTGCCTCTGTCGCTACATGCATTATAGACCTGTTCACGTTTTCTAGTCACACCTTTGAACTTATTTTATATACAACATATATCGTTTGCAATAAAGCAGTACAAGTACTCACCAGAGGAAGGCGGTCCTTTTCCTGACCCCTGGTTAAAATTTGAGTCAATCCGCAAGTCACCGTCTTTTGAAATTTTGACTGCATTTAATCCATAGTAATATATATCTCGAAAACATTCCTGTGTCGAATTTTGCACAAAATAATTAGCACATTGATAACACACTGCCCATGCTTGCTCCTCGTTTATGCTGTTGTTAAAAGAACACAACACTTCATGTAAACAAATAAATTCCTCTCCAGAATTGTTCGACACAACCTCACCCTTCTGAGCCATGTTTTCTATTGACAATCGTTTCATGCCGCATTATTGGCAATTTCGATCAAGGGGGAGAACTCAGTTGGTTTACTTTCAAGAAAGACAACCGAGAAAATCTGATGACAGAACTGTCCAATATTACCTCCCTTTGACTTTCAATTTTGATCAAATCTTTATTATTTGTGTTAAACGTTACACGGTTAGGCGATTTTTTAAAATAGTCATGGATAGCAGACCAACACATCAAATGCAGTCAAAATATTGAAAATTAACAACAGTGTTAGTTTCACATGAGTTAATCGATTAAATTTCGAACACTGCTCCTTATCAATATGATTAACAAAGATCAATCAAAACCATCCATGGAGGCGTCTGCAATTTCTGAAAAATCCAACGTGGAAAAGACGAAAAATGGTTCTAATAAAGTAAAACAATGTCGCGGAACATCACTGTCAAAGCAACAATATGACATTTTATTCAACTTTCTTAAATTTGGTGCGAAACCAGACTCAGAGCAACTTAAATCGGCTGTTTCGTCGGGTAGCAAGTCAAAGATCGATGTTGGGCCTTCTCGACGCAGGAGTCCGTTGAGCAACTTTCGCTTCAAGAATGTTAAAAGTATTGCCAAACGCTTGAAAATCAGCACAACCGGAAAAGAAATTGTCTTCCGCAGCAATGGTAAAATTGTGGTCCCTAACAACCGGTTTGATGAAGTGATAACTGCAGCACATTGCAACAATGGGACGAACCACCTGAACATTTCCAAAACCATTGAAAAAGTAAGAAATTCGACACATTGAACTTCAAAACACGAGTTGAATAGCTATTTAATCTATCATTATTTAAACCACCCTAGTCGTCGATGACATTATGTGCCTTAATGTACTTTCGTAGATCTATCAACCGGTTGTCTAGTCATTTAGAAAACATCTGTTGACGACGGTCCAGACGATATTTTATTAGCTATGCCTAACCTTAAGCAAAACTCCAAACTTTTGCTATTTGCTCTTCCTCGGGTCTAAACCTAAAAACTAAGTTATAATAAAATAAAACATAATTGTTTAATGAACTAAATGAACCATGACTTCCGTGAAACATTAGATAGTCATTGTATTTTAAGACCATGCACATTACTCCCACTTTCAGCTTGCTAAGGAGTACACAACTGGAAGTAGGCAGTTTGGAATATGTGAAGAGAGTGTGAGAATGGTGATCAGGAAGTGTAGAGAAGGATCCTGTTACAAGAAAAAGAAAGAGACAATGTTATGTAGGTTAATGTTTGAGCTCTTTAGCTCTTTAACTAGATGACTATATATGTTAATTCTCATGAAACTGGAATTGTGATTGAGAGCCTGCAAGTAAATGAACTACCACTAACAGCATATGCATTACTCTCATATAGCCTTTGCATGATATTGGCTAAACAATAATAAGCAGTAACATTTTATGTTCTACAAACTATATTTAATTTCAGTGCAAACAAAATGTTTGAAACAAAAAAAGACATCACTAACAAGTCCTGTCAAGACAAAAACTTCTGCATCTCCAGCATCAACGTCTAACTCAGCTACAGATGTTCGACCGGCTCCCATTGGAATCCCAGTTAATCTTTTACCTTACAGAGGCCAAACCCCTTTACAAGATCACCTTCAAGCAACTTATAATCCAACCACGTCAGTTCCACATGGTATGGTAACAATTCAAATACCTGCTCATGTTTTGGCTAAAATGAAAGAACAAGCTGATGGAGATATGACAAAAAGGAAGGCTTATACTCATAATTTTTCAAATATAAGATGCCAAATGCGTTGTAGTACCAGTCAAATAGGTATTCAGGTTCCAAGTGCGATACAATTGCCAAACCTTGTTGGTATGCTGTCAAAACCAATCCTCTGTTTAAACCAGCAGACAGGTATGGCACAACTATCTCAAAACGCTTCTAGCTCAGCAAATGGACAGGGGTCTCAGAAGTTTGTTTTAAAGCCATATGGTGGAATAAGACCATCAAAATCGTCTACAACAGTAGGAAGCGATGCACTGAGTTCATGTAATCAGTCAAAACCAGCTGTAATGGTGTACGGCCCTTTTGAAAACTCTGGGCCACAGACAGACGTCAACAATAACATTGTAGGCAAAGGTTGTCACATAAATGAAAGAGAAACATCAAGCAAATCTGGAAAGTCAGGTAAGAAGAAAAGGAAAAAGAGTCATGTGGCAAGTGACAATGACATTAACCAAAATGTTGACCTTGACATTGTTCACCTTACAGAGACTGATGCCTTGGATATGGGAGATGGTGGAGATATCACACATTTCAGGAATGTTATATCTGAAGATGCCCTTTCACCAGAGTATTTAGACGTAGATGAAAGTAATGGCATGGCAACAATTTCTGATGAAGAGGGCATGCTGGACAAAAGTAAGTAGAGAAACGTGCTTCCAAGGCATTTAGTTAATGTAATATTGAAACTGTTTTGACCTTCAATCCTCGTATACAAGTTGATATATTTGTATAAATACTTAAATCATATACTTTTTATCTTTTATTATCTTTAGTTTATGAGATGCATATTAATATTGGTAATCACTAAGAAAGGGAGATAACCACATTCGAAGACCCCTTCATTAAAAAAAACACCATCACACTGGCATTAAAACTTTCATTTATTTTACACAAAACCTATTCCTAAATGACAAAAAAATTCTGCTGAATATATATATATGTCCCAAACCTTATGACATAATTTTTTATATAGCAGATGTCACTTTCTATGATGAGATGTTAAACTCTATTCACTGCATGCAGTCAGAAGTTAAACAATCCATGGCTGGTAGTAGTCAGGCTACTAGTAAACTGAAGCTGAGTAAGTGGATGTATTACAATGTGCAATGTAAAAGCAACTAGCAAAGTATTGAGAAAAAAGTTGAAAACCAAGTGTACATTATCTGAGTTTAATTTCTTTTCTACAGGTAATTTTTTTAAAGTTTATTTCTTCATTACTTTTTATTTCCTTATTTCTTAAATATTATAGATGTGGCAAATTTGAACCTTAACAAATATGACTTTGGATCTTTTCCTATATACTGTTACATATAAAATAACGTGTTCTGTTAAATTGCTTTGTTACTAAATTGTACAAATTGAAAATTCTAAAATGGTGATTGCTACACTCTTAGTTACAGGTACCTTTATGTAAGACAAAATGCATTAACTATCTACTGACAGGATGGACGTGATACTGTATTTCTTTTATTTGTAGGCATCTCAGCTTTACAACAGTTGTTGGCTAGAAGAAGATAGGTAGTGAGCAATGCATGCGTATGTCAGCGTGTTTTGTTATACATTGAAAAGAAGATTTGCACTACTGGATTTTTAAAAATCTTTTGTGGAGATTTTACTCTGTTAACTAACCAAAGGGCTCGTTCTTGTTTTGAAGTACATGTTGTTTTGTGTACAATGACTTGGGCATGTTATTGGTGGCATGATGGTTGGGACACATGTACCCTAAGAAGTACTTGTTTGTGAAGACTTTCAGATTTTATTTCATGTTCAACAGTTCTAAGTGCATTGCATACTAGTTCACCGTTGAAAGTCTAATTAATTGTTCTGAAATTTGAAGTTTTTTTACCATGTTTATATTGTAAAAGGTTTCTCAAGCGTTTATCTAAAATTGAGCCCACCAATTGCCTTGGCATGCGTTAAACTGTTAATAAATCTCTTTTGTGAGAAGAAAATATGACAGTGTTCAGGTAACTGCTATTTACACACTAAATACTGATCTCGTTTTATAATATTCGTAGATACAACTCATTAAGAATATATAAATAACAACATCAGCTTTGTGTGATAATACCAATGTATGTAAAGAACTATCATTTGCTAAAGAACTATCATTTGCTTATTTTCTTGGAAGCTTCACAACGAAGACAACACATTTTTATTTTACATATAAATACTTTATTACCGGTACACTCTTTACACTGCAGTTATACTGCAAATTGCAAATCCAATATGTTTTACAAAGTACCATTTCTATGGCATAAACCTGAGAACAGAACAAACAAAATGTATATACATATATTGCTAGACATTTATTTACATCTTTAACAAAGTTTGCAAATCTCAACCCAAAGCATGCTACACTCTATATTCAACCACTATACATTGCACTTATAACCACTACCATCTGTAACGAAAGTTTTTTATAATCTGATCTCTCAATGGCACAGTCTTAAACATGGATACATTTGTACATGAAATTCAGGCCATTGTCTGTGAAATCTTTTTGCATGCACATGCCACTATTATAGATAAGATTTATTTTGGTTTAGGAAAGCATGCATAGCAAAATATACAATTTACAGACAAATATATATACACACTATGACCATGCAGCCAGCACAAAGGATAACATAAAAAAGGGTAAAACCCTTGTTTCCATTATGGTCTTTTGTGTGGTGGTATGACATAGAGAGGTAAATATCATATATGGAAATGATATATAAGAATATTCAGTTGATATCACAATGGATTGTATGGTAATGCATGTTACAAAAAAATACACAGAATTATGATTTAAAAATACCATGTAGTTAATAGCCGTGTAGCATGCAAACAAATAAATCACAGTTGATAAAAAAGCACTGATACATGGCAGAGTAAATTGTTAAAAACTGCTGAACAGATGTTGCTTTAAAGTAACTTTAAAATGGGATACGTTTGAAATTTCACTAAAAGCATGTGGTAATGTGTTCCATAATGAACACCCGTTGTAGCAGAATGATTTAAGACCATGTGATTTTACCTTTGGAATAACAAATGCCCCTTTGCTGCTGAGTCTAGTGGTATAGGCACCATCTTGAGGAATAAAATGTTCTCTCATATATTGAGGAGAAAGACCATTCTTCATTTTTAAAACATGACATAAGGTGAGATGGTCTACTCTAGAATTCACTGGTAATCAGTTTAACAATTCAAAATGTGACTTCTTTACTAATGTGAGCTCTACTTTAAAGATCTAAAACAAAGCGTACTTATTCAAACCTTTGTACCAAATACAGCAGGCATAATCATAATGGCATGAGCCAAAAAGAATGGATTCTGTCTTGCCTAGATGAAGTGAAAGTTTAGTATCAATCAACAATTAACTTAAGCAGTTTAAATCTTCTGTTAAAAGTGGTTCTATATCTTGCTTGTTTTTGCCTGACACTAAGATTCCTGAGTCATCAGCGTATAAAAGCAGCTTGTTTTTAACAACGGCTGACATGTCATTGACTTAAACTAAAAATAAAAGAGGTCCTAAAATTGAGCCTTGGGGGATGCCACAGTTTATGGGAGAACACAATGAGTGTGTCCCAGATAAATCTACTAATTGTGTTCTATCTGAAAGAATATCATTGCTTAGGCCAGAAGCTTCTAGTTTCATAAATAAAATTGAATGATATACTGTATCAAAAGCCTTTTGTAAGTCAAGAAGTAGCATTCCAACCATATTACCCTTATCCATTTCAAACCTGATACAATCTGTTAAATGAATTAAGCAAGTATCTGTTGAAAAAATACTTCTAAATCCAGATTGAAATTCATAAAATAATTTGGTATTAGTAAAATATGAATATACTTGGTCATAAACAACTCTTTTAAATATTTTAGAAACAACACTCAAAATAGAAACAGGCCGGTAATTACCAACTGCGTTTTGTCACTTTTCTTGTTAAGGGGAACAACTCTTGCTGATTTCAAATCATCTGGAACAACTCAATTTGATTCACAATAAGATTATTTGATACTACTGATTTCTCATCAAACAAAATATTGCATTGACTCAAAAGCTATGAGCATTTTCAGCTTCCATTGGAATTTCTTCAACTGTCTTCTGTCAATTTTAACACAAACACTGCATCGTCTAATTCATAGAAACTACACTCCATGTCTCCCTCACACAGGTATGGCACTCGAGAGAAGCGTTCCATTGTAAAGCCAGCAGGTTCAAAGACATCTTGTACAAGGCTCACGCACTGATCCTCAAATGTTTCTCCGCTAATGTTGAGATTCTCTGTGGGCTTCTTATCAACTCCACCTTTAATTAGAGATTCAGATTTAATATACTTTTGAACAATGGCGTGCATGGTATTTGAGATCTACGGCAATGTTTTATTAGAAGTGTGTTAAATTTTCACTTTGTTAAATTAAACCATACCCTGTGTGACTATTGAAATAATGCAGCTTTCTTGCATTAGTCTTATTTACACTTGCATGTTGCGTTTTGCCAGCAAAACCACTTCTTTTCATTAATCACAATGCACATAATATGCAGCGAACCCCCTCTTAACTGGACTCTCTCTATAGTCTGTACTGGAAATCCCCTGTGTATCAAACATGGCCTGCGGTCCTGAATCTACTTATTCCTAAACAAAAAAACCTCAAACTTAAATTTTGTCAACTGCCTGATGAGGTCTTGTTAAGAGAAATTTTACTGTATGATTGCAAATGAAAAAATCTAAATTCATACCAAATTCCACATAAGGACTAAATGGCAGTACAATTGCTACCACCAGATGACCTCCAGGTTTGAGTACTTTCTTTATTGAATGTAACACTGAGACAGGTTTATCACAGCGATCCAGTAAGTTCAAACAGGCAATGAGGTCAAATGTAATATTGCCATTGTCCCATTCATCTACGTTGAGAATTCTGAAAGCAATAGAATAAATCACTATAATAAAGCAATGATAAGACACTAGAGTCTGCACATCTAATTATCTCTATAGAGTTTGCACATCTAAGTATCACTAGAGTTTGCATATCTAATTATCTCTAGAGTTTGCACATCTAAGTATCACTAGAGTTTGCACATCTAATTATCTCTAGAGTTTGCACATGAATGCCTGAGAAACATTTTCAGTTATCGCACTTTTGAGACGTCGCATACCAAGGATCATGTTTGAGTTTCACTAATTATACCACCCTGGAGACTAACTAAATGTGGTCACAATAGTGGACTGGTCTTAGTATCAAAACTTGACTAGTTGGATGAGCTACCAGCATATACTACCACAGTAATCACATTTGAATATGCTCTTCTCGCTCATGTTCCTACAGTATTTTTATGACATTAATATAGAAATATGCATTGGTTATAAGAATGTTGACTATTGTTAATATTAAATCGAGGTCTATCTATTACGTAACGGAAAAATGTCAACGTGTTTAGTAAAAGTATGCTAAGAAAGACATACACTGTAGTTATAATACAGATTTTTACAACAATTTAATGCTGATAAAACTGATGTCAAGGCTTGATGTTAATGGCTTTTTATTATAAGTTGTATGAAATCAGCTGATGCTTACATTAACAATTAAAAACAACTCAATTCATGTTGAACATTTATGAATTTATTTTTACAAGGTAATGTATTACACTATTACAAACTACCTGTATCCTTTGTCTTTTAATCTGTGTACCATAGGTCCAGATGTTTCTGTTGCATAAACGTTGGTGTAATAAGGGGCCATGTGTTTAGTCACTTCTCCATCTCCAGCCCCTATTTATTCAACAATACATACATGTACAAATGAGTGATAAGTGATCCATGACACATATCAACACTACAATAGGTGAGCTGCATACAACTATGAACATGTTAAATTAGTTAAGGAGACACCATAAGCAGAAGAAAGAGAAACAAGTAGGTTCTGCCTTGGAACAGACACCAGTTCGAATAGTCCAAAAGCCAAATTAACAATGGAGGTTTAAACTTTATAGAACATACAAAAAAATGCTCCCCACTATATACAGGTTTACAATTTAATTTTACATGTACTGCTCCAAATAGATTCATACACTGTATTTATATTATAATCATTTCCTGTTGTTGGTAAAACAAATTGTTTTAACCCGAACAAATTTTCAGTCGTATTTGTCACCATGAGTAAAAAAAATTAAAACAGCATACCTAAATCCAGCATATTTTCTCCAAACTTGTCAGCATGTATGTGTAACAAGTGAGCAAACTGGTGTTTGGAAAATACAAACATGGAGCCTCTACCCAGCCAACTGTAACACAAGTATTTATAGTTAAGCAAAGAACATGTATATCTTGTCAGGGTCAAAATAGTTCTGAAACCTTAATTTATACTACTTGCCGAATAAGTATTCCCTGATTTATTAACCATTTTCACTTGTATACACTTAAAGGTCATAATTCATTGCATCATTTTAACACTTTAATACTGATGTACAAGAACAAAAACAACAACAATAAATTCACCCAGGCAATCTTAGTTATCAAGAGACAAGGGAAGTAATTTGTTCTTGAAGCATTTTTATAAACACATGGTTGTTCCCCTTGGTTAAAATAAAAGCAACAGGAAGAGTGCGGTGCTTGTTGATGGATAAAAAAGCATATCTTGCTGTTCAAATGAGTAGTAATTCATCACTCTAGCCTTTAGAATAAGATAACTACATACCACAAAGGTGCTTATACTGGTATAAAAGGTTACTCCAAATAAAACCCCAATACCTAAATTTTAACTTCTGAATTGTTCTATATTTAGCCAACCATAAAGTGTATAACAGCAATGCAAAGTCCTACCCATTTATCGACGTTGTCTCCATGAAAAAACTCATCACAGCCTTAGCAATGGAATGGTACATTTGTGTGAACACCCAGTCAGCTTTCTCATAACACATGTTCAGGAACTGTTTCGTTTCAACATCTTCATGCAGTAATAGAAACTTGCGACAAATCCGCTCTGGAAAGACTGAAGTGTCTAAATCATACCACTGTAAAAGTAAGACAGTATATCATAAGTCAGGGCAATACAATTATCAAAGTCTCCGTACTTGACATGCTTATAACAGGGTAATGCAAAGTCAAGGAAAATGCATCAACGTCAAAATGTCCACTCCTCCACTTGTCAGGGTGATGGAACAAGCGGAATGTTTGTGGTCTGAGTGTAGTATAGAATTGAATGGTTGAATTAAAGAATTAAAATAAAACTCACGTTAACAATGACTTTATCTATATTATAATTTAATTGCTCATACTAACAATAGAACAATGGTTTATTTATATGAATACAGACACCCTGAATATCTGATATTAATAAGAAAATCATTGCAACAAGTCACTCTAAATTTCGCATTCAGACGTTCTTTGAATCCCTTGTCACAAAGCAGGATAGAAGTACAATGTGTTACCAAACAGTTTATTCATAAGAGTCAAAAGAAATAAAAATGTGAACATATCTTTTAGTTCATATTTCTGTCAATGGAAATATGGTTCAACTATTTACAGTTCCTTTATTTTACTTACATGTGGATGTGGATCATTTCTGTGCTCTTCATCAACCAGCATCCTATTATAGATTGTTCTAGCAAGGGTTCCACGTCGTCTTAGACTTGCCATTGTGAATTGTTGTTTACTGGTTAATGTTTCTTGCACCGGGATCAGAACCAGCAAAACTGAAGACATGGTCATACGGGTAAAACTGGAGACAAGGTTATTTAATACAGGCAAACCTACAAACATTAAACTAAATCTATTCATTTTTACACTTAATTTGAAAATGTTTACCTGATGACTAATCATGTCCAAATGTAGATACTTGAACCCTTTTGTTGCTACGAGCATGAAAATTAATAGTGTCACGCTTTTAACATGATATTTTCTCTATCTAGTAAATTGATAACTAGGAACATAAACATTTTATTTTTTTTAGCATTCGACTTTTGTCTGTTCTGCGTGGTCATTCGTTTTTTTCATCCCCGCCACAATGGCCAATGACCTCTGACTTCGAAGGATCCTCTATCCCAGATTTTATCCATTAGATCGGAAGAG
>ENA-OREC01000932-OREC01000932.1-marine-metagenome-genome-assembly--contig:-NODE-932-length-13435-cov-13.034062_pt1 | contig 13435 bp, 2 predicted proteins | sample MGYA00248626_ERZ508543 | MGnify/ENA primary metagenome ERZ508543 (study PRJEB26211, sample SAMN05518279) | marine metagenome | isolation source: Puget Sound, Washington, USA | host: Bankia setacea... | reverse complement strand
TAAACAGCTTCTGCATATTTAGGTTGCTAAGGAAAGACTATCGTTCTAACATCTCTAAACAGCTTGTGCATATTTAGGTTGCTAGGGAAAGACTATTGTCATCGCAAGGATTGCTGTAGTTTTTCCAACTAACTATATCTATATTAATCCAATACTGGGGGAAAATTGATCCTATGCACCTAAAGCATACCCAAAAAATGAAATTGATGAAATTCAATCAAGTTTTAAAACTGCTACCACAAACAGAATCAAATGATTAATGTTATAACACTTGTTAATGGTTCTGATTCTAAGAGAAACTTAAGAATAATTTTTGAAAATTTAATGGTGAAACAAAATATCCTCATTCAATTATGTGGCGATAAAATGGAGTTTTGATTCGAAACGATGAGATTCTTGGAAATTAAGAAAAACACACAAAGAGGACGATACACACACACATGGAAATGTTTTTAGATATAGCTGCGCACAAAATCTTTGAGGAAAAAAATAATGATGAAATAAAGGTAAAGGCATTGTTTTTATCTTAGTCATTTTTATATCACATTTGGTTGGAATTCGAGAGAAAAAATCAAAAACACAAATTCTCTGGCTACGGTTACAAGAATAGACACCAAAAATACGTGACACATATAATTCTACGCAGATGCACAGTTACAGACTACACCCAGTTTATGTTGTATATGTTGATATATCTGTTAGAAAAAAGATTGTACTAGTATTGTCCCCTGTGGATTTTATGCTGAATAAGACATTTTATCAACGTACGCAACTTGTTTGATATCTTTAATATTCAATGACCACTCATTAAATAGATGACTAGAAAGATAGTTAGCTGATTTCCCCCACATCAAGCACATTTTGCAAATAGCAACTTTTCTTACACAACTTTACCAAATGTCTGACATTTTACAAATCAGGTTATGTACGCAGTTGTAGCAGGAAGTTGAAAAGGGATAGAACACTATTTAATATATAGTGTTAATTGTGGTGGAATGAATTCACTCACTTATATGTAGGAAAAATGTTAACATTATTTTCGAAAGAGTTTTGAGTACAGAATAGTTTACGAAAAAATTCAATGACTACACAATTAAAATCTTAATTCTGTAGTTTCCCTTCCTTCAGAAGTCTGTACATGTGTACTTAAAATCTAAATTTTAAACGCTTTGCATCATCAATGGACCATTTCTAAGTAAAGGTTTGCTTTAAGAATCGGTTTAAAGAACAGGTTATAAATACTTATGCATAGACTCTTTTTGAGAGACCTATCGTTCTATTCAGTTATTTGCCCATTGTTTCAGTGTATTCTCACATGATTAGTTTGAAATAATAATAAATAACAATGTATTCTATCCCCCAAGTTAATACAATACTGTACAAACAATGACCAAGTACATGAAACAAACCTACAAGCCATCTTTTAAAGGCAACTTCATCTATTTACAGGAAAGGAGATCCAAAAGTCAATATTTATGTACTTATCATGCTTCTGAATAAAATATAAAATCTTGTCTTTATCCATATTGTCTAAGAGTTGGTATCTACACTTGTATGCATTAGTTTTAAGATAAAATGCTCAAAATCTAGTTTTATGACAAATTTTCCTTTCAATTAATCTCGTTTTTCACATATTTTGTTAAATCTTTGAACATTTTCAAACTAAGGTAGAGTGTGGGTTTGTTTCATGCAATATGGTGAAAAAGGACTGTTTCCCAGTAAAGGACCACCGCATTCCAATCAAACAAAGACTCTTTCATGTTAAATAAATCACACAACTGAATATATACAAACATTTACAAAGTTATATTGCTTCTCTATACAAGGCTAGAGACGTCATTAAGTTAAATAATACTGATAATTCTCAAACATATGAGAGTCCATGTAAGTGCTTTTTGTATATATTATCAATATTACTTGCTAACAAAAAATATTGAAAAAAAATCCAGAAACCAAAGTGATTCTACAACAGCTTACAATACTTATAAAACAAAACTAAAAAATATGTTAAGTGCCCCTTACAAAGTTTTCCATGTTGTATTAATATCAACAACCTGATGTTACTGAAACAAAAAATGCTTTCCAATTCTTACTTCTCTATTAATATAAAAACAAATGAGATTATTGTTTGGGCAATAAGAACAATGATCTGTATGTTTGAAAGTACATTAATATCAGAAAGTACTTTAATGTAAGGTATTTTCCAGAATACTGTTATAATACATTAACAAGCAAAACTCAAAAAAATGCAGCTCCAAAAATAAACTCAAAAACTTAAGCTAATCCTCACCAGACTAACCTCTCTTACCAAATAATCATTTCAAGCTTTTTACATGTAAAACAAATGAGAATACTAAACAAATAACTCAAAAAGGTTCAACAACGATAATGAAAGATTGCACATTAAGTATTAACATAAGGATTAGCATGCAAACACTGCAAACGTTCCCTTTATAACAACATGTGTATGAAGTCTATGTCTCCCCTATATATAAGTCCATGTGAAGAAGTCTACAGTCATTGTGCATCTACTGGTGTAACATAGAATGATACTGACGTTGAGTCCTTTAGTTTTTTTAGAACTGGCATCTCTACAATGGATGTAACAAACACCCCTTCCTCATTACACTGCTTTATTTCAAATGTCTGCATTGTATAATCCTCACAACCATTCAATGCCTCGGCATGAAGATTTAGTGAAGTAATGTTAGTTTTCCCTGAATTATTTGTTGGCTCATCTGCAAACTTGGCTTTGTTCAGTTTACCAGGCAAGTTGTGGCAGCGTAACACATGACGCTGTAACTGCTTTCGGAATCGTGTGCTAAAACTACACTGACTACAGCTGTGACGTTCAGAGCGGTGATTGTTGACGCGGAAACTGTGACCCCTAATATGGTCCTTCCTGATGTGGAGGTGACACTCCAGAGGGGTTGGGAATGATTGGTCGCATGTCGTACAACGGTACTGCTTAGGCAGACGAGATTCGGACATGGAATAATCTCCGTGAACCTTCATCATATGTTCCTGGTACACATGTTCCCTTCTAAACACTTTTCGGCAAGATTTGCATCTAAGCTTCTTTAGGTTGTGATCAATGCCATGTACACATCTTTCATGGGAGAGAATACTTGACAACCATTTACTTTTGTGGTTGCACACTGAACAACTATACGACTTCTGTTTCACTGAGAAAGCGAAGCGCGGTTTAAGGCCAAACTTTTTACCAGTCCCTGAGAATTGGCCTTTAGACTCGTAGTTATTTACAGGTGATGTCTGTCCATCAGTTTTAATTGTCACTTGAGCGTTATGCTCTTGAATCATGTGTAACTGCATTGACATTTCACTAGGAAACACAATACTGCATACAGAGCAAGTGCGTAATTCCAGAGGTGCATATCTACCGCCAATATTGAAGGCCTTTTCCATCGTGGGTGACAAGGCAGTCAGTCCAGCGTGATCCTTCAGTATATGCTGTCTAAGCCACTTGGAGCTCTTAAACTTTTTATTGCACAGGTGGCAAGTTTCAACGTCATAGTTATTGTTGAATGTCTCTTGTTTCACTTTCAGATTGAGTGCCTCTGAGAAGGGATTGGGATCTTCAGCCCTGTTGGTGAACAGTTTAGAGTTCTCTAGGTTAAGTTTTGGGCTCTGTATGGTCTTGTCATGGCTAAGGTCTGTGGGTATAGATGAGTTGCTGGATGTTTCGATATCTGACGTATTTGGAGACATGTTCTGACTAGTACATGGAGACAAGTCTTCTGGCATCATACCATGCTTGTTGATTTTATGAGTGCGTAGGAAATACTTATTACACAGTTCTTTATTGCACAGCTCACATGTTACTCTTGATGAGTTCTGAGGTTCCTTCCATTTACCAGAGCTGGAGCTAGCTGAACCTCCATTTGACCTCTTGCTTGAATTGCTACCCATAGAGCTGGACAAGTTCATTGGCTTGGTTTGTCCAAATGGAGACATACTGGACATAAAGCTTGATGGTAGAAGTGGTGTTGATAGAGCCAAGTGTGGTGCCATGGAAACCATAGAGCCCATAGAACCCATAGAGCCCATAGAACCCAAAGAACCCATAGCGCCCATAGAACTCATTGAGCCCATAGGACCCATTGAGCCCATAGGACCCATTGAGCCCATAGAACCCATTGATGCTAACGACGGCATAGAAACATTCATCTTCTCTGGTGTTTCTGTCTTTGGTGGGATACCATGAATGTTCTGTTTATGTGTACGTAGGAAATACTTGCTGCAGAATTCTTTCTTGCAGATCTCGCAATAGGCCTCTGGATCCATACCCATTTTAACTAGCTCCTCATTGGATGGGCGTTCCACTGGCATTTGATTGTCTAAAGACGTTGTGGAATTGGGTCGTGAAAGACTAGACTCTTTTGGTTCTGGTTTTAGGTTAAAGCTTCTAGCAAAACTGTTAAAGTCAAGCCGGCTTATTGATGCAGGACTGAAGTCATGTTTTAGCTGTGGTCGCTCACTCTGGTGCATTGTGGTACCAGGTTTGGGTGATTTTTCCGGAACCTGTATATCAACACCGTGCACTTTCATCTTGTGCACTTTCAGGAAATACTTATTGCACAGTTCTTTATTGCAAATGTCACAGGTAACGCGATCAGCCAGCTTGGCAGCAACCATACCACCGAACATTGTAGAGAAACTCTGAGCCTCTGTGTTTCTCTCCATGGCGGATATCTCCTCAGCAATTTTGCTACTAACATGCTTTGGTAGATCACCGTTATGCAGTCTGAATGCCTCCTCTGCTAGTTCTGCCTCATTAAATGGTTCACTGATCATGCCATGAGCTTGTATACGATGAATTCTGTAAGCATACTTGCTAGCAAAGTCATGATTGCACAGGTTACACTGGGTCATATACTCTGAAGACTGTGACACTGGGGTAGCAGCTGCTTTTGGACTAGGTTCTGGTTTCATAATATCATGATCTTTTTCACTAATACGAGATGATTCTGAGGTATGTACGGTTGGTTCACTAGGCTTAGTTGGCAAGCTCATGTTCATAGCGCCAGACATTGATGGAGGCAAGAGTGGTTCGTCCATGAATATTCCATGCTTGTTGGCCTTGTGGATCTTCAGGAAATACTTATTGCAGAACTCCTTACGGCAGATGTCACAGAAAGCTTCAGCTCCAAGGATACCCATACCTCTGAGGACGTCGCTGGTGATCTGGCCATCAGGAGACATGAGACCCATCCGACGTAGTGCTTCATTAGGGCTGGCACCATCAGGTATTGGAATGCCAAGATTTCGGAGAGCCTCTGCAGTGAGGGAGCCCGTGGGTGAGGATGAGGTAGCTAATGTACTGGATGAGCCTGGTGACAGGGACTTGGAATCACTTATTGAATAGGTTGGCAGCTGAGCACTGCTGGAATATGGAAGTGGAGAACTAAGAGGCATGTGTGGAGGCCGTGGTGGCATTGGTCCATGCTGGTTCATCAGTCCCCCAGGAATCAACATCGGTGGCAAGAATGGGTTCAGAACCATGACACCTGGCATGTTAGGCAGACCTGGCATGCCGGCAAGAGAGTGAGGTATGAGGTGAGAGTCTGAGCTCACTGGAGTAGGTGGCAGTTTCAACTCAGAATTTGGCGGACGTCCTCCACGTTTACCAGACATTGGCGTATCTGGAGGTGCGATACCATGTACATCATTCTTATGCTTCTTGAGGTAGTATTTATTGCAGAAGTGCTTTTGGCATATTTCACAGAAGTCCTCCATATCTTGCCCAGGTATTTTCTTGTCTCCATTCTCTGAGCCGGCTGTGGAACTGGAGGCTGAGTCTAATGACTTTGGTTTAGATGGTAACGGTGATGGTGGAGGCTTTAGGGGTGTTTGGACAAGTGACTGGGTGGTTGGCGGACTCTGGCAATGAGGTGATGAAGCTGGCAGAGTGGGCGTAAGCTGAGGTGTTGGTGGTTTGGCAGAAATGTTATTTGGTTTCATTGGAGGTAGAGGAAAATCCATATTAAGCTTGAAGGGCAAAGACGCATAGTCCTGAGGTAGTACCAAGCTAGGGGGCAAGGGGTTTACACTGGGAGCAAACGGTGAAGTGTTATTCTCGTATATCCCATGCTTGTTAGCTTTATGTGTCTTTAAGAAATACTTGTTACAGAATTCTTTATCACATAATTCACAGTAAGCATCAGGGTGGAATATTCCCGACCTATCTTTTGGCTTTTCGTCTCCATCCATCTTTTCACCAAACTCACCATCCACAACATCATTTCCATTCTTATCAATGTTATTCTCTGCATCCATAACGTTATTATTATGTCCATTTGGAACATTGAACACATTTTTCATGGAGAACTCACTAGCCAATCTGTGATAAGCTGTGGGGAAAGCTATCTCCCGGGTGGCAAGATTTATTGGGCTAGAACTTTCATGTATGTCTGATTTCTCCTTGTAAGGTTCACTACTGTCACCAAACTTATTCTCCTTTTCATGTTCGTTATCACTAGTATCCATACTGTCACCATTGGCGATCTCTTCTTGCTGGGGTGGAGGGAGGCCCACGGGCATTTCTGAATCGTCATTGTAGGAGACCCGTATGGGCTTGCTCTGTTTCCTTCTTGACGACTTCATCGCTAGAAGATCCATGGCTAGTGTATTCATTTATGCGGTCTGGGAAATATTGTATAACTCCTGTTTACTTTTACGTCTGCTGTACTTGAGTTTGGCGGAATCACATGATCTGTTGCGTCTGCTCGTCTTTACACAAGATTATCAGTCTGAAAATAGAAAGAGAAAGTTTTGAATATATAATAGAAAAAAAATGTTATCAAATCAAACTTCATGTCCAATATTCTCTGTTTGAGCAATTATATCTGTATCAAACGTAGTTAAATGTACCTTTCAAACACTTTTTGAAACACACTGTCCTATTTTCCATTTAATACAGCAAACTAAAATACCAACGTACTGAGAAGATCAAAATATTCTTATTTCAATCTAAAGCTCCAAAAGCCCTTTAATTCAGCACTATGAATATCAAATAAAAACTGGAAACTTAAACCATATCTGCGCCTATTTAATTCAAATTGGGTGAATTTGAGAAAAAATATGATATTTCATATCCTAAGATTTTCATATTACCCTATTAAATTCAAGAAATGCTTTTATAATCACCAATTTGATATTCCTTTCTGGCAACAAATTGGAGTAGTTTTTCAATACGCTTAAACTCTGCAGGATTTGAATAAAAAGTTGCCTTCATACGGTATTAACCATCCAGAGGCCAAATCAGTCAATAACTTTTCATCCAAAACACTTTTTCTTTTTACGCTTTTCTTGACTTCACTTTTTCTTCAATTTCAAAACTCATTAATGGTATGAACACATTTCAATTGAAACACATAAAACCCTGTTATCATTTATTAGTAAATGTTTTCTTTGAGCCTAGTAAAGTTATAAACAAGACATATTATTTAGCTACATCAATTCACATTAATATGCAAAAACAGTTTTTCTCCCTCGCTCAATCTAAAACTTTTTTGAATTATAGATAATGGCCTTTTGGACCACGAAGTAGTTTAAAACATACATTTTTTAAAATTACATGCCATAAAAAACCCTTAAACTTTTATACATAAACTATTCACTGAAAGACGCATTCAACTTTATCAAAGTATTTTTTGTATACATAGGTTAACCAATTTTACATTTTTATCAGTGCCCATCTACGTACAATAAACTTTTAATGGTCATGTTTTTGTTAGTTTGTTTGTTTACTTCTTTCTAAAAGCCACGATTGACCATGTGACGACTTAGGCCAAATAAAAAAATGAAAACGAGAGAAATTATTAAAAAAGTATTTATCTCTCTCACACAATATAAAAGTGCCGGGGATTATTTATTTCTCAGCATTTTGGACATTTCATCACAAATATTGTTAGAAAAGTATCCAGAAGTCTGTTTTGACTGACATGACGCGAAATTATCTACTCTACCTACTGGGCATTATAGAAATGTATCATAAATATTTAATGCCATAAAAAAACTACTCTAAGTGGCTAACTCCTCAAATTATCATCATCATCTTTTCACTTCACCAACTTAACTGTATCATTATTTATTCCATGTATTAAAAAACAGTCTTTACAGAATAGATAAACAAACATCCGGAGGTTACACTTCAAGTAGAATATAAAAAAGGTTTGTTATGCACACCGAAATTTAAACATTTTCCAAAAACATTTAAATCAGTTTTACATTAATATTGTGTAGCGCATAGAACTAGATTTCACAACTTAATTCGGTCAGCTATTTTATACTGTTATAACTTTAATAAACACATCATAACTATCTAGCACAGTTTTGCATCAAATTTATTTTGTTCACACATAAGCAATAAAATGTAACATATGTAATGACACAATTAAAATCTCTATGCCTTGTTTACAACAGATGTGACCCTTCTATGATCATTGCATCATAAATAATGCATTACAAATTTCAAAATTGCCAGCTTGCTGTTTTATTAACAATAGGGGTCTCAATCAGTGTTTCACAAAAATACCAACCCTACAATAATAAAGCTGTTGTATGGTGTAATTATGTCTCTTTATTTAAAATCACACCCTCCACCCCACTACACCTTGGCCACTTATGCTTCAATAGACAAGCTAAATCAACACTACACGTTTTTCAGATGTCAAATTTTCCAAAGGTGATAGGTTTATTCAGAAATGATGGGAGGGGAGGGGTGTTGATTTTTTGTTCAGCTTTTTGAAATAGATACATCATGTGTCAAATTGACTGACATATTGCGCAATAATTGACTGATAACTGTCAACGACTACCCCAGCACACAGACTAACTGACAGGTCACTTTAAACAAGCTCACAGTCAACCGGTCAGATTTAAACTGTGTCATTGTGTATCATATGTACATAACTTTAGACCTAAATCATTCAAATGTCATTTTTAAGTGTACAGGTACATCAATTTGAACCCTCTTTGTACATTACGCATGAAGACTTTATTTGTTCATAGACAAACGCTGTCATCTAATTGCAATGTGTCTGTGAAAAATAGTGACAGTATCTAAAGTATATATACAAAAATGTTTAAAGCTTTTTAATGAATATATACTGCAAACTGATAAATATATATCAGACATGTACTCAAGAAAATACGTAAGATACAAACTTTTCAAATGTCATTACTGTATTTAGACTTGAACAATTCCTTTGGTTATGCTATATTCGCTGTAGATCTATCTAGTAGGTAAACAAGTCAACAGTTGAGTAGTGTGATAATAGTGCTCAAGTTTATCAAATATTGTCATCATTATACAAAAGTATCTTCTATTAATAGCAGTAATATTCATGCTGAGGTCACTCTTATAAATAAAACCAGGCTCATTAACAACAGCATTGCCTCAACAGATTGAAATCATAATCAATAGTTACTGATAATGTTAAATCAACTAATTGTCAATATACTGCTTTGTTAGAAAGTTTAAATAGTACCTGAGATGTTTGACAGACTATCCACCTGTTGTACAGCGAGGACAGACTTGCACAGATATGTTATAAACAAACAAACAAGTGACACACTGACAGAATTACAAATAACTGAGCAGAAAAATGTTTCACATACCTCATACATCATACCTTCTGATTCAACATATGTTCCTTATGGTTAAATAGGAAAAGCTTGCCAAAACAATTCTCTCTCTATTAATATTCAGCCACTATAATTTTATGCATTAAGAAAAAGCTTTAAAAGTTTAATATTTCTCCATTAAATATGCATAAAATGCAAAAAAATAACTTCTACCCAGTACAACTCTCTAAACTAATAAAACTTGTCAAAAAGGCAAAAAAATGTATAAAAAATTCATGTCAATTCATAAAAATAGATCTAAAATAAATTGCAACATTTGAAAGGAATTTCATTATTTGAAATCTTCGAAATTTCGCAATTTTATACAGCTTTTATTGAATTTTACAACACAATCTGTTCTCAGATCCAACAGAACATAACAACTGCACACAATAGAGCCCTCCGAGCATCATGGTATCCATAAAAAAGTTATGAAAATTACCCTCAACAATTTACACTTAGACCAAACACAAATGATTCATCACGATTTTCAAAACTATTATAAATCCTTACTGTCAAAAACCATTTCCAATATTTCCAAATTTTCTCTTCCTGTGAAGAAAAATCTTTGTTGGCATTAGAGCCTCCATTTAAGAATGTATATTTCACACAATCAATTCTTCAGCGGAGAGAAGATTTCGCTATGATATGCTGGGCATCGATATTCCCGAGACTGATGGAAACATGCCCAGTATTGAATTTTAATTGACCATTTCCATGGCAACGATTGACCAGGAAAGATTAGCAAATTTGAGCTCATTTCTCATTACTGGGAATTAAATTTATCTGGAAATGAAATCAAACGATGCTTTACAGGTTTTAATGGAACAAGTTTGTAGTGGATTTGTAAGGGTTAAGATCTGGGAAAAAGTAGGAGAATCTTCAGGGTCTTGATGTAGATAAACAGATGAACAAGAAGTGAACATAAATCTGGGAGATACACACTGCCCCTGAGAATTACACACTGCCCACAAGAAAAAAACATAGACATTCGAAACCATTCTCTGAAAATGGACTGTTCAAATTACACAGTGCATGCAAACTTGATTGTTTATTATCTTGGTATCGCAACCTGTTTAGCAAGTTTTGTTTGCATCATTCTCCATACACTTTTTTGTTAATATTATCACTGGTAGCATTGTTTTATTTATATAATAATTGTTGTTGAAAAATACATAAAAAAGAGGTAAATATACACTCCATGAATTGTTGATTATATTTGGAAAACAAAATCTTTAACACTTTGTTTAGAGAGGTTTTATACATGTAGTTAAAATTACATATTAATACATTGAATACACTTTTTTTATGTAATTTGCTCAGTCAATGTCAAAGAACAGAGGGGTTCAGACAGCAGCACCCTGTACATAAAAAAAAATCATTTTCACCCAACAAAAAGATAGAAAGAAAGTGGGGGAGTGTGTAGCTAGTGGTGAAAATATGAGAGAAAGCCACCAGTTAACAGCCAGCGCAGCAGCTCGTGCCTCACAAACAAGCACGTTGGTAGAGCAATGATACGGACCATTAACCAACTTTACAGATCCGATATATTTCAACACCTAGATGGTTATCCTTATTCAAGAACTTAGGGCATCAGTTTTTATCATAATTTGTGTTTGTTTGTTTTTTCATTAATTGTTTAACCTTTTTTCTGTCATTATACCTTTCTTGTTCTGTTAAAGTATCTGTTCATAAATCATGATATAGGAATAATTTTATAATCATCTAATTTATCTTTCTTTCAGTTAACTTATTTTTAACTGTGTGCACATAAGTGAAAGCTAAAACTGCAAATATCATACTTATTATTCCAGAAAAAAGCAACATGTGCATTTTTATATAGCAACCTTAACGATCTACTTGTCTTTATTAATCCAGTAAATGTCAAATTATTTTTGAAGACTAACAAAAAGGTTTTAATAAGTATATATTGTACCGCTTCTCAATGAATTATGCATCACCAATCGATAAGACTATAAAATACATAATATACCAACTTTATACAGAGAGACAAGGACCTTTTATTTTTAGAAACAAGTCATGAATAAAACACACATGCACCCTATGATGTTTTATCTATCTTCTGTATATATGTAATAGAACATTATTGATCCTCTATAACACTTTTATCAATATTATACAGCTTTATTTGTAGCATCGATTCCCTTACTTCTCTCTCAGAAAAAAAAAGAATTGTTACCCTATTTTTATTGGGCAATTCTGAAAATGTCAACCATGTTTAAAATGATCCGGCATACACTATAAAACAAATAAATTATATCAAAGAAAAACAACAAACAAATTAACCAACCTTTATTGTTGTTTCTCTCCAAGAGCACAAACACGGTACAAACAGAAAAACTGCACCCAGTTATCTCAATTAGCACATTTTCTGTGGAGTATTATATGTTCCACGCACTTAGTCATTCTTGCGATCTCAAAGCCACAAGCCTCATTGCCAGCTTGTTATAAATATGTTTACAAAACCTATTCCAATGTGGTTTAATAACCTTTAATGATGGACCACGATCAATATGTTTTCCAATAGTATCCCTTTTTCAGCAGAACTTGGTGCGTGGTTAATTTAAAATTTGCGATAATAGACAGACCAAATAGCCAAATAACTTTCATTTTAATATGTCAGTCACTCTATCTCCAACTTTCTCACTTATTGTGACAGAAGCGAGAAACAACAACAATAGGCTTAGCAAAGTATCATCAGCTCTCTGTCGCTCTCTAGAAACTATTAAAAATGTACTGGTCAATAATTCTCTATCGAAGGTACAAACAACACAACCAAAGCACGGCACCTCTTTGTTCTCAGATATCAATGAAAAAAACGCTTCTCCTACTGGCTTTAATTTGTCCACATGTAATCATATTTCATTATACACAACATCTACTACTAAAGACCAGACAAAAAGATATTTCTGAATATTTACCTGTCCATTAAATATGTTTAACTCCAACAAAGTTTCTTCTTAAATTTCAACTTTTTGTTTTGTTTTACATACCTTTCCACATGTTTTGTTTACTTTCCTAGGATCCACACAAACAAATCCAAGCCATAACAATACAAGTGATTAAGTCCACATTTGATATAACGTGTATAAGAAAATTCAAGTTTTAAAATCAAAAGTCAAAATCTTCTATCACTAAATCCATGTTGTTAAACAAAAAATGTAATTAGATCGGCTTACATCTTCCACATCATCCAAAAGGAAACTTCTTTGTGTCGAAATCAAACAAAAAAACACAACAATCATCCAGTAAGTAAATGTCAAATTTTTAACACTGAATTCTTAATGTCGAGCCCGACCAATTTACAATTCAACAGCCACACTCAGATGCTTACATTTAAATATAATTTAAAATTCTTAACATTTTATTTAATTCAGTTAAGGGTATTATATTATAACATTTATTGGTTCGGCATTTGACTTGCAAATCTTAAAGCCGTGAACATTATCTTGTGTCTAGATTTGTATCAAAGGCTTAAGTTTCACATTTTAAATTCCTAACATAAAAAAGACGGACAATAGAGAAATTTATTTTCTTTTTCATATAAAAATGAAAAATTTGAATAACAGGTTTTTAAAAAGGAAGAAAACAGGTTTGGGTGAATAAAAGCTGGGTTTAATCGGTAGTATGAAGAGTTCAAGGGGGCTGACCCTAAATTACCAAGGAAACCGGACCACCTTTTCTGCCTCAAATTTAAAAGACATAATATTATATTAGACTAGAGTTTCTTCTTTTATTCAAATCAGGGCCTTTAATTGCTGCAAAA
>ENA-OREC01000931-OREC01000931.1-marine-metagenome-genome-assembly--contig:-NODE-931-length-13438-cov-15.650101_pt1 | contig 13438 bp, 7 predicted proteins | sample MGYA00248626_ERZ508543 | MGnify/ENA primary metagenome ERZ508543 (study PRJEB26211, sample SAMN05518279) | marine metagenome | isolation source: Puget Sound, Washington, USA | host: Bankia setacea... | reverse complement strand
TGATGGACTTATACCAATGTAAGTAAAAGAGAGTATAAGTGAGTATCTAATAGGTGATGGACTTATACCAATGTAAGTAAAAGAGAGTATAAGTGAGTATCTAATAGGTGATGGACTTATACCAATGTAAGTAAAAGAGAGTATAAGTGAGTATCTAATAGGTGATGGATAGATGTATCAAAATGCATAAAACTTGGTATAGGTAACAAAAAGATGCTTCAAATTGGGTGTTTATGGGGAAGAGGGTTAATTAAACAACTTTATAACATTCCTTTGCAGCAAAAACTTAAACTCATTTTTATATTCATTTGCATACAACTTTCTGTTTTTCCTTCAAAAAGCAATTTTCATGCCACATAATTTGTTGGATTTTAATAGAAACATTCACATATTTGAAACTTTGAAACAGAATCTATTGACATTTTAATGAATGTCTTAGAAATCATAAACAAGTTTTTCTTCTTATATAGTGTTTGGTGACCATGACTTTCATTACATTCTTTGAGTACCAACGGTGATAAAATTGACAAACATTGTGACATTGTGTGTATTGTATATGTTATTGATGCAAGAAAAACAAAGGATATGAATGTGAATTGTTTTATGTTACAGTTAACCGATGGGCGGAAGACTGTTGGTGGTAAACTAGAGGTAAAACTAAGAATACGAGACCCGTTCAAAAGTAAACAAGTAGAAGAAGTTAAGGAGAAATGGCTTGTGATAGATCAATTCATCAAAACACTGGATAACCCTAGATCTAAAGGGGTAAGTAGTGGAGAGATAAGAATATTGATAATCATGTTAAACAATATAAGCAAAAAATAAGTAATGAATGATATAAAAAGTGAGTAAACACAAGTTGCAGTTTTCTGTTAGTTCATTGTAAATGCTAAAGAAGTTCTCATAGGTTTGGGGGGTTTTGTGCATAAGTTACAGTTTTCTGTTAGTTAATCGTTAATGGTATAGAAGTTGTCATAGGTTTGGTTGTTTTTATTGTGTGTATTGTGCACGTTTTTAGTGACTTTGTTGTTGGATAAGAGGATGTCTGGCTGGCGCAGTGTTAACGCACTCGCCTCTCACCGCTGCAACCCGGGTTCGATACCCGGCATCGGCATGTGAGATGGTCATGTGGTCACCAAGTCAGACAGGTGGGTTTCCTCCCACACGAAGACCATCCGAACGCAAACATCGGTGCCAACGAGCATGATTAATATAAGTTGTATAACTTGTTTCGTATCGTTGTAAAATAAAGTTAAATAAGATGTAATGTCATATAAGCACTAGTAGTCTGAATATTACATAGTTCTCGTGATTTTGACCAAATAGATGTCTGCAAATGGGATATTCTTAATAAAATGCCTTACTCTTAATGTTGTAACAGGTAGTCGCATATTTGTAGGGAGAAATTTGTTTACACTTTCATGTTCACTTCACTTCTTTTTGGGGGCTGCTGGGTAATTCCTTCTCTTGCAGACCTCCATATGTTTAACTCTATATTTAATTCATATAGACATGTAGATTATGACTTAGATAACAAAGATGGGCAAACAATTATTATGCATATTACAAGAACAAAAAAAGTTGCACAAATCACTACCTATATGTGTAGTTAAAACAAAATACTTTACCTTGACTTTTTAGTTTAAGAAGAAGGCTTTGCTCAACATAGCAATTTTACCTATTTACAAAGATGTTAACTTGTTTATCTTATCTAACTGTGTGTTTTCTACCTTGAATATAATATGTTTAATTTATCATCTTTTCCTTTTCTGATTTTTTTCAGGGGAGATCATCAGATCAAAAAGGGTAAGTGACAGTTGCTTCTCCTTACTTGCATGTTTAACTAGTAGCACTCACTGTTCAATAGTTGCCATACATACTCACAACTTATACATGTACTTGGCAATTGTTTGTTTTAGTTGGCATGAATTTATATGCATTTCATGGAACGGATGTTTTTAATAGGCACTTAAATTTATGGATACCAAAGAACATGAACACAGCCAATAATTGCAGAGAATATTTGTTGACATTTGAAATCTGAGGTTTAGCTGAGCCACTAAATTGAGTAATACCGGACAAATAAAAGTGACTCCACAGTAGCATAGATAACATTCACACACAACTTTTAGTTTATGGTATGTAGATGTGTGTAGACACAGAGTGTAATATAGCTGAATGTAATAGGAATGATTTATAAGTTTGAGAAATCAAAATCACAGACAAAACACAATTTTTTTCACATGCATACAAAAGAACAACAACACAATAATCCTTCACAAAATGCACAAGGCACTTACTTGGTGTAATTGATCATGGGGTTATAGCCACAAATTTGATTTCCTAAAACATTTACCAGAATCCCTCTGAAATTAGTATTAATCATTAGACAGAAATTAATAAGTACAACATTATCATCCAACATTTGCTATCCACCGTTATCCACCAATGTAAAGAATGTTAGTGTTGATAAAAGAATTCTAAATTGTAATTTTTGAAAGAAAAAAAAGGTCCGAATTCACTGTGAGAAGATGTTTGTGATATCAGTGTGCTGCACATTCTTTCCGTAATAAAATGTTCTTTCTTCTGTGTTTTCACAGGAAGAACAAGTCTAAAGTGTGCACACTGATGTGACAAACATTCTTCAGGGAGACGATCACCATGGTTGCAAGTGTATTAATCTGTTCCCCCAGACACATTTGACTACAGAATGAACATATCGGAAACACCTCAATAAAGTAACCTGCCTATGAGACTTACACTTGATGGGCAAACGTTAATACAGCTGTGTCGGTGGTTTTGTGGAACACTTTTAACATTTCATTTTTAGTGCTATGATCTTTTGTACATGTATATACTACGGCAACACTAATGCTGAAGTATTTTTTATTTAATCTTCAACTAAGTGATTCATATACATATAGTTTAAACTTTTTTCTGATGTCCGCCTTTTTGGTCCATCAACAATATCTTTTCCTATACATAGTTTTACTCTCATTGTTGATTGCATTCCTGTTATACAGTGTAACAAAAATATGTGATTATTATCAAAGAAATCAAAACAACGTTACGGTGAAAACTTCATTATTATGTCCTATTTTTATTGAAACTTGAGTTTGATAGTGCATGTATTGAGAGTGTAAGGTTTTGTTTATTAATACATGACGATGGGTAAGCCAAACTATCAGTCTTCTGGGCATAGTGTTAATGAATTTCAAAACATTCCATCAAATCCAAAGACAGTTTGAACACAACTCGGTCTGCAGGAAGATTAGATTTAACATTTCACCAGATCATATTTTGCCCTTGTTCCTCATTGGTGGTTTAGCAAAATGTTCAGTGTTGTTTGTTTTGTTATTTAAAAAAATATATATTTCCTGTTTTATGTTCCACAATAAAGTTGATTAGTGGCCATTTAGTAGAGGTCAAAATGAATTGGCATTTTCTGTGTGATTTATACATATCTAGCAGTTAAAAGGTGGATTTAATAATGTTATGTATACATGTATACCTCTTTCGTTTATAGTATCTCTTTTTACATGAACATATGTTTGAGTTACTGTTACATAATGTTTTTGTTTTAATATACTTCATTGTTGATTTTATTTATTTGCTATAGTTTACATGCATTGAGTCTCATTCTACACAAAGTTTGTGATAGCAATATCATACCTGTGTTTTAGCTATAGCGTGAATTTAAAACTGTAAACCACCATTTTCCTGCTTTAAAGTTAACAGCTACTGCTGAGTTCCGTCCTTTTATTAACCATAACGCTGCTTGTTTAGAAAGTGTTACTGTCTGCTTACTTGTGTTCAAAACAAAAAGTCTAGTTATTGTCAAAGTGCTTGTTTCGTGGAGAGCATATTGTCGTAGATCAACATACATAAATATATTCAAGTGATGAATGTGAAAGGGTTCTATCAGCATCTTTATTCAAGAGTACTTTTTACCCTTTTGCTCCAACCCTTTGTATTGCATGGTAGATTTGTTCAATATTTATAACAAGACCCTTTTTAGTGACATACATATTTATGAAATGGCCCTTTAAATGACCTTGACCCAGAAATGTGAGAAAAAAACACACACAAATATGTTCACCAATATTGGCCAAAAACAACCAGTGTTAAAATTTATGAGATCTATGGATTGATTTATTTGTTCAGTTTGTGTGCAGTGTTGAAATATGTTTGTAATGTAATCAACTAGTCATTTGTAGTATCCTATGGTTTGATTTCTTGCCTTTAATTGATTTGATTTAAAATCAAATGACTATGTTTTGTTCATGCTTGTTCTTGCTTTTGTGATTTTGAGTGGTTGGTGTATCTCAAAGTAACCACATTTTTATTCAAGCTGCCTTGACCACAATGTATATCCATATTGACACACTAATTGACATATTTTATAGTTAATGGAAGGAAGTTGTGTTTTTTTACATTCAATGTTGATGTGACCTTTAGCTATAAATTTTACATGTTTTCAAATCAGTTTTGCAGTGCAATAAATAGCATAATAATATATTCACATCAGAAAAATATGCATGGAATATATGTTTTATTCCTTTCCTATTTGCTATTCCTGTGATAGAGGTTGTAATCTCACCATACAGACACATATTGTCCAAGTTTGTTGAATTTCTTGTTGAAATAGATTGTTTTCACAATTTTAATTTACCAAAATTAAGAGTGAATGAACTTTCGGAGTGCAGTATACATGATTATTACTTGTATAAACTTTGATCTTGAAATACCGGGTATGTCTTTACAACTGTTTATATACACTTGTTTATATTAGTTAATACCCTAAACTGTAACTGCATTTTTTTGTTATTGAAGTTTAAGTTCTAAGAACAATTCCTCATTCTGTGGTATAGTATAGGATAGAAATGAGATGGGAAATGTAGTTATCCAATATTAAAACATACATGTATCTCCATTGTTGTAAATATGTCTGTGATAGTTGACTACATAGTTGTTCTATTCTTTAGATAAATTCTTTATTGATATATATTTTATTACATGAATTTATTTCATCTTTTTGTCTCTTTTTGTAAGTGCTATTTAGAAACCATTTTACTATGGTACCAATATTTGGTCTCTGATAAGAAGTCTTTTTACTGAATAAGTATATAAATGAAGTATTTCGATGTACCTTCAAGTGTTTATTTACTTCTTTTGTGTGTTTTGAATTTAAAAAATGGATCAGCGTTTGCCTTACTATTGCTTGTACTTCGATTTTAAATGTCCATAGTGAAAAATTAGTAATTAGTAACAGAGGTCTTAAGCTTTTTTACAAAGCAATTTACACAACGATTAAAATGAGTCTTTACCAGCACTCTTATTACACATACTTCTACCATCTCTTATTTGAACACTGTTGTTTGTGCTTTAGCAAACTAGAGAAACACCAGACAGTTTGAATTCCAGCAGCATCACATAATAATTATGTTACTATCTATCATACCAACTGTTTATCTGTTTTGTAGAGGTGCCCCAGGGAAACGGTATACTTTTGCTGAAAAACTTTCTTGAAATTTGTCTATAATCTCTGCCCCACCCATCTTATGTCTGAAATCATACATTTATGTCTTTTGCCAACATCTTAATCTAAGCTAAGAAATCTTACATTTACACCTTCATCACAACAAGTGCTCAGTGAATAACAAACAATACACACTCTAAGCAGTGAATAACAACCAATACACACTCTAAGCAGTGAATAACAACCAATACACACTCTAAGCAGTGAACAACAACCAATACACACTCTAAGCAATGCATAACAACCAATACACACTCTAAGCAGTGAATAACAACCTATACCAACTCTAAGCAGTGAATAACAACCAATACACACGCTACGCAGTGAATAACAACCAATACACACTTTAAGCAGTGAATAACAACCAATACACACTCTAAGCAGTGAATAACAACCAATACACACTCTAAGCAGTGAATAACAACCAATACACACTAAGTAGTGGATAACAACCTATACACACTCTAAGCAGTGAATAACAACCTATACACACTCTAAGCAGTGAATAACAACCAATACACACTCTAAGCAGTGAATAACAACCTATACACACTCTAAGCAGTGAATAACAACCAATACACACTCTTTAAGTAATGAATAACAACCAATACACACTCTAAGCAGTGAATAACAACCAATACACACTCTAATCAGTAAATAACAACCAATACACATTCTAAGCAGTGAATAACAATCAATACACACTCTAAGCAGTTAATAACAACCTATACCGACTCTAAGCAGTGGATAACAACCAATACACACGCTAAGCAGTGAATAACAACCTATACCGACTCTAAGCAGTGGATAACAATCAATACACACTCTAAGCAGTGAATAACAACCTATACCGACTCTAAGCAGTGAATAACAACCAATACACACTCTAATCAGTGAATAACAACCAATACACACTCTAAGCAGTGAATAACAACCAATACACACTCTAATCAGTGAATAACAACCAATACACACTCTAAGCAGTGAATAACAACCAATACACATTCTAAGCAGTGAATAACAATCAATACACACTCTAAGCAGTGAATAACAACCTATACCGACTCTAAGCAGTGAATAACAACCAATACACACTCTAAGCAGTGAATAACAACCAATACACACTCTAATCAGTGAATAACAACCAATACACACTCTAAGCAGTGAATAACAACCAATACACATTCTAAGCAGTGAATAACAACCTATACCGACTCTAAGCAGTGGATAACAACCACTACACACTCAAAATAGACGTCATGTATCTCAATTTCATTCACAATACACATGTCCAATAGATCATCCTAAAATGGCACCATTTTAATACTGAGATGCAATCAGACCACACTTTTCTGCTTGGTCTTCTGTTGTTTTGTATACCTGGCAGAAGATGCATGTAGCATACCTTAAACCTTTTCCACTTCATATCTCAGAACAACCCTTGCTTAAATATTGTAGCATATACCAAACAACCTTTTCTTTATCTTAGGCAAACTAATAACATATTCTTTACAATTTTGAGTGTCCATTTTTCTTGCCTTGCACAGACTTACTTAAAACCATTCTTTGTTTTTGAACAGGTTTTCCATCAGATTTTTAAGATAATTACGGTGAAACCCCTCTAAACAGATCCCCCTCAGGACTAAACAAAGTATCCGGTTTAGAGGGGTTTCCACTTTGAAGGGTTTATTGATATAGGCATTGGTATATTTGTGACCACAGGCCGTGTTTAGTATAGAGTGGAGTCTGGTTCACTGTACCACAAGCGGCAAAGCACACACAGCTTGTAAGAGAATAAGCAAAAGTTAGACAAGCAACAGTTCGACAAAATCCCATAATGTTGTAAAAAAGGCTACTCATGCAAAACTCCCTTTTTCCAAAACCAGAATACTTCCAATTATATATCTTCTCTGTCTGCCAACTTTCTCTTATGGCTCTATAGAATAAGATGCACATGTAGTTTATCAATATGAATACTAAATACTATAGGGTCCTATATACCGGTAAAACGATATTGAAAGGTACAAGAAACAGATCAAACCATTTATGTAACAAAAAGCAAGAACAGAAATAAACAAAGAGAAAACTAGTAATAATTGATTGATTTTGCATGACAAAATGTCAGTATCTTGTTGCTTAGATTGAGTTTTCTTGAACAGTTTTAGTAAAGAACATAGACATAAAGTTACTAAATCATATAAAAGTTTATTAACTCAAGAACAGCTGATTCTGTCAACAAAATAAAACCACCATTCAACACAATAAGAACAAAGAATAAAAATACTGATACTCTTGATTGGATTAACAGGTTTATTTTTTATTAAAGCTTTAAATGTGAAGTGAAGGCTTTGCAAAAGTGATTGAGTTGTCTGAATTGCTAAGAATTCAAACATGCATGTGGATAAAAAATGTATGAGATGTCTAAACTTGTGCTGCTTCTGTTTTCAGTCAAGGTCCAGGAACAACTTGTATGGAAGTACTCAAATATGAGAAACAACAACTAGATAAACAAGTAAGTCTGAATTTTGACATTTATAACTTGCTCGATACGACATTTGTTCACAGTCAGTACTCTTCTGTATACAGTGAACAGATGAGGTAATCTGGTTGAAGTGATATTATATCTGTTAAATCAATGTAGACAGTATATTTTTATCAACAATAATATGAAAGATGTACTGGTGATATATGTAATGAAGCAAGCATAAGAATCAGTATATAGTAGTAAAGCTGTAATGTAAAAAAGTTTTATCATATTAAAGATCCGCTTATAAGACCAAAAAATAAGACTAGCAAAAATTTGTTTTTATATAGCAAGTTTGTCCTCACAGTGAGACTCAATAACACTGAAACTAGCTGTTTAAAAGCTGAAATAGGTGGTCTTAACAGCGGACCAGTCTTAATAGGGAGTGGTCTTAATAGTGAGTGGTCTTAACAGCGGACCAGTCTTAATAGGGAGTGGTCTTAACAGCGAACCAGTCTTAATAGTGGAGTGGTCTTAACAGCGACCAGTCTTAATAGGGAGTGGTCTTAATAGGGAAACTAACTACTAATTACTAACTTCAAACCCCTACATTTGCAGTTCCAAGTAAAATCTTCAAATACAAGCTGCTAATAGCTTATCTCCTGATATGTCTTGTTTATATTTTCACACATTTTTCTGAGAATAAAACACTTTAGTAACATGAAAATGAGGGCGATAAACTTAAATATCTTGTAATATTTCGATGTGACATACCTAACATTTCTATCTACAATGTGTTAATAATGTTCAAAAATGTGTAAATAATGACATTATGTACAGAAATGTGTTATTAATATTTATAAATGTGTTAATAACGTAAAGAAATGTGGTAATATGATGTTCTAATTTTGTGGTTGCTAGATTTCAAGTTTGCGTGCAAGTCTGTCTACGACACAGCTCGTGGCTTTGACCAATAAAAGTAAACAGTTACAGGAGAAGATAGACCAACAGACTGCGTCCCTCAAGGCTGGCGGGGTGGATGCTTGGAAAGGTATGGAAAAGCCGACTTAATACTGAATTTTCTATATTTCTATTTAGGAAGGAACGTTAGTGGTTATACCAATTACCGAGGATTTTAATTGGTATGCATCAGAATCTTAGTTGCCTTGTATTCATGACAGCATAGTTTGCAGCGTTTCCCCTTTTCATTTCAATAGTTGCTACCAGCAGAGACATTTTAAAAGCAATTTTAAAATAGTTTAAAGGGGACATTTTATATTAACTTCATCTCATCAAACAAGCATTTTCTCTTCGCTCATCTCCAGTATGACAGGTTGGTGTTTCAAACTTTGAAAATGAGAGACGACCTGGTAAGCAATTACCCGGGGTGGCGTGGAGCAGTGGAAAGTGTGTGAATTGCAAGCTGACCTTCTAACCCCATCAAAGGCTCTGGTTGATTTATTGAGCAAGAATCTCTACCCTCATTGCGTAGTACTGGTTGGTTCCAGGAACAGATTCAAGCATGATTTCACAATCAAACTTAAATAAACCGAGGGCCTTGTGGAAGCTGACTTAAATGTCAAATAAGACCCCTTGTTAAATATCGTCGTAAATAAAAAACAAAACAAAAACAGCAGCGCAAACCAAGTCTTACCATCTAATTTTCAGTATGTAATGGAAATAGTGTTAACGTTATCCCTAGAAGATATTACCATATGGATAACAGATGTTTTTGTTCTGATTAACTCTCAAAGTTCATTTAGTGATACGTATACTACATTGTTTGTTATTGTGTGGGTTTTTTCCATTATAATTTCAGCATATGTGTTGTTAGTAGACAAGGATGTTATATCATATGCAGAAGAGGCAAAACAGTTTGCACAACATGGTGATATGCAGAAAGCACAACTGATGTTGACCAAGAAAAAACTGGCTGAAAAAGAGGTAAGGATTCTGTGGAACAGATTAGTTTGTGTAAGAGTAGCACTAAATAGTAACTTAGCAGAATGTCACAGTGTTCTAAGAAGAAGTTATGTTAAATTTAGTTAAACAATATGTGACAGACTTTTAAGCAGATAATAATGTACATTATTTTCTTATTTTTTACACAGGTTGGTGCCATAAGGACTAAAATACCCAACATCTGATCTGTAAAGTGTATCCTTGCCACTCAGCATGCTTATCAACCTACAGCTTTGCCTCCACGGTATTGCCATGAAAGGAGATGTGTTTGAAAGTTTTATAATGAAAATTTTAAAAGTACAGTTAATTTCGGCTAATATTACTTCATTGGGATCAACAAAAAGTTTGCTTAAATGCGAGACCTTAATACAGTAAATTGAGATGTTTGGGACTGACAATATGTAGTTTTTATAGGGGACTAGTCTCAATATCAAGTGGTAGAGACAGTGTGACTTTACTACTTTGGTCAAACTAATGTGCAAAACCGTTGTTTTTTTTCAAATGAAGAAACTCTGAAAGACACCCAATTGTGTGGTATATATATACTGGTGCACGAGGATTCCACAGTACCAGGAAGATTTGCTATTGTATTGTGAAGTATTGCAGCAGTAAGAAAGCTTAAACAATGTTGTGGATTTGCTTGAACACTAAAACTGACTGTGATGTTGTTATAGCTTGTACAGGTATTCATGACTAACAAATGTTGAGGCATGAAAGTAAAAGGCTTCTGTGAGCTATAAAATAAAGAAGCAGAAGGAAGCCTGTAGCATTTAACCATTGAAATGCTTCTAGTATTGTTTCAATTCAAAATATTTCTCAACATTGCTTTAGTTTTAGTTTCACAACCACAAAGTAAATGTTGAATTAGGGACTAAATACTGTATAAATTTAATCTCATCAAAAAGGGTCATACGATCAACAAGCTATAGATTCATAGTATATAAGATAAACCAGCACTTATTGCATCAACTTCACCTTCAAATTTACTGAAATGAGTTTAATTGACTGTAATGTAAGCCTTCATTGTCCTAACTTGTTGTTGTACATATGTGTAAATACCTGTTTGTAAGAGCAGATTTGTACATTTGCTTGATATTTAACTATTTCACTTTTTTCTATGGAACATGTTTTAACTTTTATTTTACTAATTTTCATACATCAAGGTTGATTGCAAAAGGGCTATATCTGCCTTTTTACTCGTTGGTGCTCGGAACCCTTTCTCTGTGTCCATGTTTGCCATAGGTAAGGCCAATTTAACACTGTTCTACATTCAAGTGAAATTTGAACAAGTTACGTCAATATTGGTTGAGCCCTGATAGGCAAGAATTTTCTATGCAAATATTTGATTCAAAAAGAAATATCCCTTCATAGGTTTTATGCATAAAATAACTTTCTGATAGATTAATGAGGGTGAACACAGATAGTTCAGAATTGGAAATAAAGTTCAAGGCCATTAAAGCTTTTAAGACAAAACTGTTGTTTCTGTATATATTTTTTTAGCTTTATCCAACAAATAAAAATAATACTGAATACTGTTGTTTCTGTATATATTTTTTTAGCTTTATCCAACTTATAAAAATAATACTGAATACTGTTGTTTCTGCATTAAATTTTCCAACGTTCATTTTCCTATGTACATGTAAGAATTGATAAAAGAGCATACTTTATAAACTGTTCCTTGTTATAAATATTATATATATTCAATTTAACCTACCTTGTTAAGATAATGTAATGTAACATTGTTAGGTTTATAGTTGTTGACCACCCAGTCTATTTTCTGAATCATTCATCCAACCTTGAAATTTTCCTATTTGTAGTACTGTTTATTAAACCATTTCCCCCAAACCTAAAGTTAAGCTTCATTCTTTCCCATGGACTATTTGGCTAGTAGAATATCATAATCATGAATAATATTTGAGGCAGTTTCATTGGTTCTACAAAGAATCCACTGCATAATCTAGCCAATGAAATTTTGTTTTATAGCTAAGAATGGTTGAGCTATTAAAAAAAGACCAGCCAACAGTTGAATCATGATAGTTGAGGTTAAAATGATGAAGTAAAAGTGTGTAATAGTAATATAATGAAAATATTAGTTGTAACAGCCAAAATGGAGGATGTCTATTTATAGTGTGACCTTACAGTGCCTGATCAGATGTCACCATTACTCATCTATACAGGCATATCTAAATATCACTGTACCAAGTAGTTCTGGCATTGTTGTGTTCCATTGGTTAGTTTGTTGTACATCTACTTTAAATGTCTAAATTGTTTGCTCAAAATCTGCTTATAACCCTAATATTACTTGTTATTAACGTATTATACATGTACTAAAGGTGTGTTTATGTTGTTGACAAGTTAAAGAATATTATGTTTTGTTAATTTGTCACAATTCAAGAAATAACCATAAGAATGCTCTACATGTTTTTAAATAAAGAAGCAAGTAAAACTGCCTTGCATTCATTCTTAGCAATTGTTATGAATACGCACTAGAAGAAAGTAAAACCTTCATAAATTCAATAGTGTATACATTTTGTTATGTATTTTGTTTGTATGTCGTACCTTAAGCAGATAAATGTTGTTCAATGGTTTTGTTTAAAAGGTCTAAGCATGATACTACTCTAGTTCTTTGGTTTGATTTCATTTACAGCTAGAGGGGTAAATGTGAAAAGTGTTCCGTCTGCGTCTTCCTTTAATGGCACTTAGAACCCTATCCCTTTCACCCCTTGCTACTATTCAACACATAAAGGTTATATGCCCAAAGTTTCTGATTTACCCGGTAATATACAAGTTACTTCAACACTTGGTTTGTAACGCCTTTTATGGTTGGCTGTTGCAGTGTTTATTATTATCAAATATATTGCATATACTGTTTCAAAGTTCAGTGATGTTGCGCAGTGTATAAACAGATCACTGTTGCTAATTAAAAGATTGTTGACTGTCGAAATAGCTTATGTTGTTGTGAATATAAAGCCTTTGCCCTTTACATGTAGTGAATTTAAATTGTAGAATCTAGAATGAAAATCCTTATTGTTATCATTTTCTTAAGTGTTGAATGTGTATCAAAAGAGAAAGAATGTTAGTTTTCTGTACAAAATATGTTTTTATTTATGATCAATATGTACCATGTTTACATGCTAGATGTAATGAAGTTAAATATACAATGACAAAAAATGAGAGATGTGTCTTTGTTTCTGTGTCGATGGGGAACTGTAGATTCCTTTAACACTGGCCTCTGAAAGTAGAAAAGAATTTTGTTAAATCTGTTACATATTTTAGCTAGGTTCCTTTAATATGACCTGCCTCCGGACTGACAATTTACACCAGTTATATACCAGTTTGGATATTTAGACCACATTTGTCATTCCTGAAAGTTAGGGTGGTCTTATCAGCCTACAGCCACCAGATAGCCCAACTAACTATCAGCATACAGCCACCAGATAGCCCAACTAACTATCAGCATACAGCCACCAGAT
>ENA-OREC01000930-OREC01000930.1-marine-metagenome-genome-assembly--contig:-NODE-930-length-13439-cov-11.934815_pt1 | contig 13439 bp, 5 predicted proteins | sample MGYA00248626_ERZ508543 | MGnify/ENA primary metagenome ERZ508543 (study PRJEB26211, sample SAMN05518279) | marine metagenome | isolation source: Puget Sound, Washington, USA | host: Bankia setacea... | reverse complement strand
CCTGGTATGTTCTGAAACACTTCTAGTACTGTCCTGGTATGTTCTGAAACACTTCTAGTACTGTTCTGGTATGTTCTAAAACAGTTCTAGAACTGTCCTGATTTCTAGAACAGTTTTCTGCAGAGGATGTTATGTTTGTAAATTTCAATTGAACATACTGTAAAAAAAAGTCTTCAATATTAATGACATGTTTTGTGCTTGAGGGGATTTTCTGTACTGTTTGTCTTTTCACAGTGTCATTAATAACTTTACATTTGTATTAAAATTAATAATTATTTCCTTTGTGATGGAACTATCCTTGCTGTCTTATTTGAAGAATGGTGTTAGTTCAAGAAATCTTTGCAACTCAGCATCTTGCTTGAGGATAGTTTCAAAGCACTGGGCTGGGAAAAAAGGCAAGTCAGACAATTAGAGAGTACCACAAACTTGGCAATAGACACTGGTCCTGGTCATGACTGGTAAAAATGTGTAGGCCCAGTAAAAATATTTCAAACATAACAACGTATTCAGTCCTGTCGGATCTCTGCTGTTGTAGATTGTACATAGTTTTGAATTTTAATATTATTTTGACTTCTAAACTTCTGAACCTTGATGCTGGTATAAAACAAACTAAATAAGACCTAAAACTAAAGATTCATTGAAGGTAATCTGTAGTCACTCACATTAGTTTGTATAATAATGAATGACTAGGAGAACCTGAATATATGATGTTTATAACTTTGTAAATCTCACCTAAATCACGTTCTCACAAGTAAAACCAAGTGTCATCAGATATAGGATTGCTCTAGTTTTATTTAATTTTGTGCAATAATTAGATGGGACTGCTTAGTTCATGCCTATAAATGCCAAACATATAATTGCATTGTCACCACTAACCATCATTATGATAAATATCAATACAAACAGACGCTATATAAGGAAGAAACAAACAAACAGTAATGCTACAAGAACTGTTTACATGTAGGTTATAACAAAATATCCTTAACTGTAAGCCTACGCTCCATGTTTTGTCTAAATTTATCGAAGGTCACAACAAAACTCATATCACACATCTTTTTATGATCTTACTACAGAATTTCTCCTCCCTATAATTCAGCCCACCCCTTCTTGCCACAAACACCCCACAGGCATTGATTTCCTCTCAAAGTTTCCACACAAAATTATCTCTATACAGTTACGCCTCCAGTAAACAACAAGCCTGCAATTGTGTTTTCGAGGCTGCGGACATTGACTGGTTAAGGTCAGGCTTTCCTTGTGAATACATGTACCACAATTCTTCCTTATTCCTTATAGCTAGAATACGTTTTTCTTAAGAAGCACAACTGGGACAAACTTTCAGGGAATACATAAACACCATAGATAGTAAATATCAAGTGCTAGGCATACATAAAGTTGGTGTTTAGGTCTTCTTAGGCTGCCAATGTTACCTAGAATAGAAGTTATTTCTGTAGGAGCATATATAGGACACATTTTCAAAGAGTTATAAAGCATTTCCACAGAGTAACATAGGTCTAGAGCTACAAGATATTTTTTGTAAGGAATGCATACGGTGCACTGACATTTTAACCAGAAAGTCACTTCAATTTCGGGAATCACAACTTGTTTACTGATTCTTGACGTGAACAGAAGCACATCTATAGGACAATAAAGAATGGCTGTATAGGCGGAAAACAATATAGTTTGTGATTACTAAGCTTTGAAATTACACAATGTCATGTTAATTAAAAACAGAAGGATTAACAAATGTGTGTGTACCAAGATCTTCTCTCTGATGCTTTTCATATTATTCTTGTGTTAATAACATAAAGGTTCACTTGTTTTGGTTTTATACCTAACAATCGAAATGTTAATATGACAGGTTTTCACTATTGTGCTAATAAAATCTAGCTCATACCCATTGTTGCAAATGATATCAAACTAAACTGTGAATTGAAGGTATAAGAATGACTGTAGCTTATGTTAACAAAAGAGGTAAAGCCCTGGAACATTGACCTGACACTCTTGAACACATTACACAGATTTATTAACTCCAAAAATGGGTGGGTTAGATCAGTGTTTCAATTTACAGGATCTATAGTGTATTGACCAATATCATTGTATATGAATGGAACATCAAAAGTTCAATCAGTTTGAACATGAGAGTTATCAATTTATTATTCATTAGCATCAGGTCAATCCTCTTGTGCTATACTTATGTGATTCAACTGGATGCCAGGCAAGCTATACACAAACATATAGCCATCTTGGATAAGCCTTTACTCAAAGATTAATTTCACTGACCTCTTCAACATAATGGGACATGTAAGAGGTTTCAATGACCATCATTTGAGAATGTTATCTATAGAAACAATAGAGTTATCAGCCCTTATCAAACATTAATCTCAAGGTGAATTGACATCGCTCATTTGATTGTATGCTGTATTGGTTACAATTAAATCGCTGGTAATGATATGAAGTACACAAGCTGTTTACATGACATTTCAGTAATCAAGCCATAAAATGAATATCTCTCTATATATATAACAACATGAGAACTACCGTCCATTTTCTCACTTAAAGCTGAATGCATACATTACCCGTTGTGCAAACTTTAAACAAAAAGGCAAATCCTTTATATAGATATATGCACACATAGCTAGCTCTTGAACTACATGTATAGTTTTTAAATGCATATAGCATGCATTAATCTATCGGTATGGCAAGTGGACGTGATTAATCTTTGTACTGCAAACAAGACCAAGGTTTTCACCATGAAAATTCAAAAAGGTCGTTCTTAGCCATTTAGTAATTCTTTGTACAAAGTAACTGAACACATCGAGAAAAGGGGAACAGGAGCTGTACATAGGAACCAAATTAGAGCAAGAGGAAGCCATAAGTAAATGGTTACAGCTAAAAAGGGATAGAAACCAATGGGCCTTTAATACAAACAATTTCTAACCACTAAGTGTAGTATGGGAACATTGACCTGACACTGTTCAGTCTTGAATAAATTACACGGACCACTTAATTACAAAAATAGGGAAGTTGGATAATGGATTTATTATAAAAAATAATTTATGCAGCTAATTTGCTAAATGTTCTTGTTAACTTGCATATCAATGTGGATTGGTTTAAAGTATTCAAGTTAAACTGAATTCACTCGACTGTGAAATTTATTCCGCTGGCTTAGGTCAATATTTGTATACAATATCATAAAGCACACCACTGACTCAAAGTCATTTTCTTCTTTTCAGAGGTACAAAATATGCAAGAATATCGAGCCCTAAGTAGAACTTGAATGAAAGAAAATATTACTCTAGTTTTCACTATCTTACATGTACATACGGTAGTTCAGTGTTGTTAATATGGTAATCTAGTGACCTACTTTCGATTCATTAGCATTCAACAGTAATTAACAAGACTTCCTGGTCAAATACGTAAACAGTAAACACTTTGTATGCAGGAGCAACACCGTAGTATACACAAAACTCAGACTTTGTGACTCAGGAATTTTAGTTCACAGACTAACGAAATAAGAGTATGTAAATAAGACAGCTACATGTACATTTTGACCATTACTAATTGAATCAATATACTAACAACTGTAGTGTTGGACATTGTGGGTAAAAGTTAGTCTTATATTGCCAATACTGTATTTATCAAAGAAATAGGTAAAGTGCAAAATTAGATTGGTAGCACTTGTTAACTGAATTAGTTTTAAACTAAAGCCTTACACAAACATAAACCAATCAAATGAAAGATATTTAGTGGAATCTGTACAAAGTTAGTCAGCAAAGTACAATACACACACAATGACACCACATGCTTTCTACTCAAAGTGATTGCAAAATAAACACGTTTTGTGAGGAGATCGTCTTGGCAGTTATTAAAAACCACTGCACTACTGTATAAAACCTCTCCATACATTCATTTCACAAACACATGCATGACATGGGTAACTCTACACCATCTACCATTTTATGGTTTTAAACGGAAGGCATAGGGTAGTGCATTATCTGTCGGGAACATGAGACACTATTTAATCAAAGCAGATAGAAAAGGATGGAATTTTCCTATCATGCTTCAACACCTCTCTTTTAATTCAACTTAATCCCTGGTACATGTATATTTGGAGTTCTGTACAACCAAAATAAAAGTCATTAAAAAATTGTTCAAAGGCAAAAAGAACTGTGTTTTTTGCAGAATTTCCAAAATATTTAACATTTAAGTTGGGGTGCTTATGTACCCTCCTGGAAATAGGCATATTAAAACACACCTCAAACCCTTTTTCTGACCTTAAGTGGTGACCTATTTAGAAGCAAGCCTACTGTACATGATATTTCTGGCAGCTTCAAAAGTCAAAACATGGAGCAGTGGACTCATTGATAACAGATTCTTAAAGATTAATTCAAAGAATTAAATTTCTTTGAATATCTAAATCCATAACATATATGTTAATTTAAGTTGCTATCCAACTATGTGAAAGAACCACCTCATGCAGAGATTAACAAAACCAAAGATTTGTGTTTGGTGAAACTATACAGTCATTTGCAAATACAATCCTTAAAGCCTAGCAATGTAAATATGGAGATTGCTAATGTCTGAATAATTGTTAACCATAAAGTTCAATTCAAGATAGTTAATATCTAGAATTGAAACAACTGTAACTATGGAAGAACTGTGGAAGGAGTTTGAGTCACATACTTTCCCTTAGGTGTTGGTTCTCTTCATGTTATTTACGTTCAACGTATATTTGTCAAACAACACAATATGAGCAATGCTTTCTTTTAAAACAATTGAGACGATAAAGCACTCATTTAGTGCACTAGCCAATCTATTACCAAGGGCTCCATAAACATGACTTGAAAACGCTGTCGGTCTCGGATGTCATTATCGATTTGTCATGTGTTTTCACGATGTCGCCATTCATATAATCGCCGTGTTCAGAACTCTGCCTTCAACGAAAGCTTTATGGTAAGTTAAACTGTTGCTAAGAAATACAGAAACTGTTCATTTTGAAGGTTACATAGACGGTATAATGATATCCAAAGCTTTCTGAAAGTGTGTGTAGATCGTAGTGATAATCTCGATCTTCTCGACCACGTGCGTTTTATGGCGGAAATAATGAAGGTTTCGATAGCCAAAAGAATCAAGCATTTTTCTTGTGTAACATTAGATACTAGCGAGATATATATGTTGTGAAGAGTATTCAATAACCATTTGTTATGGAGAACTGTTTCATGTGTATTAACAAAGAACAAAGACATGCAAACGAACGTAGACACGCGGTGGATTTTGTTGGATTGAACTTTTGACATTGTTAGCTTTTTACTTGTCTAATAGTAGTCATTTTAATGGTCGACAATTAATAGTTTATTACATAAGCCTAATTAGTGCGTGGCAAACATATATGTAGCCAAAAGGTCCCCGTAAACCTTTCTATGTTCTAACGGTAACCATTATCATCCGCTTTTTTGGAGAAAACATCAGGCTTGAGCAAAGTGTTCCGTTTTTAACGTATTTTTAGTATTTTAATAGGTATCTTATTTTGTCAGACCTTTGTTTAGCGTATTAAAAGTGTGTTGACTTTATTTGGTTTACGCATATCTGCTGTCCTGTTCCTCGCGCCACAATCATTTCCAGGATAATATGTTAAGTGCTTCAAATGTTTAACTTATCTTAAACATTAAACCATTTCCTTAAGTAGCTGTTTTAGCTATGCATCGGGCAGTTGAACGATGTTAGATAGTATGCTCGATGTATTGAACTGACACGCGTCTGTTCATTTAAGGTATGAAATGGCAAAAAGAAACACTAACATTTGTTTATAATAAGACGTCCTTTCCTGTATTTATGATCATGTCTCTCCATCTCTATCCAATCTGACATGACCCCTAGTTGTGGATTACACAGTTGAGCTCTCATCGCTGTCAATCGATAAATGACTTAATCAAGATCAAGGTACGCCAGCCAACCAGAACTACGCAGACACAAATATGGTCTGGTACGGAATCATCCTTGGCAGTTCCGACTGATGTACGAGTCTGTAATTTTATTTGGTGAACGGGAACTGGCGGAAATGCGCGAACCTGGCAATTTCTTATCAATTTATAAGTAACGCAATATTGTGAATAACGAGAGAGTAACCCCCCATACCCTCGCGTTTTATCAACGGATTTACATGATTTGGAAAAACGACCTCTGAGAAGGCTGATCATACGGAATTCCGTATCAATACGGAAACTTTTCACCCATGCTCACCTAACATAAGGCTATTATGTTTAGAACTCATTGTAAAGGGCACTGTAATTCTGTCTAACAATGAAAATTTGACGCTGATTAAAAAAAAAAACTTACTGAATTACTGATCATGCAATTAAAATTTGGCAACTAATTACTAGATACAAAAGGCAGGACAATCTTGTTTGATAATAATGTGACAACAAACCTCTCAATACCTTACCCATGTAAACTGTACATTTATGCAGTTGGTTTACAATGTTGGGAAATAATTTAAGGATCAAACGATCTATCAATACATGCCGAAAGTAAGGAAGGCTTATAATTCATGGGCCGCACAGAAAAATTATGGCCTGTGCCGCATGGTTGTTATGTCACCATTCTAGTGGCTATTCTCCCTACTGCAGCTTACAGATATAAAGGATCATCGACCCGTCAAATTGTGTAATATGAAGCCACTATTGGAAAAATTGACACCATGTGTATCTCTCTTATCTTAACAATGTGAACAGATATGTACGCGTTGCGTCTGGCAGTTATGTGACAGTCTAAGATAGTCCGAAATTTGCATTTGGGTAAAATATGCTGATCGGTGGCCGCAGCACCAGTTGTCTATTTCCGTGGCATCATAGTATATTTTCGTTTGGGGAAACTGAATGTTGCTGCCTACTGCAGTTGACTGGCAACTCCAGGTGGGAGTCTGTCAGGAAAATAATTAAATATATGAGCACTGTTTTGAGAGCTTTGAATTAGGTAACAAGTAAAAGGTATCAGGAGGTGGTAATATTGGTATTTATAAGCTTGTAAACGTTATATGATTTTAAGTGGAAACAGATACTTTCTAACTTTGTTGATTTTTAAAACTAAGCTCTTAAAATAAAACATCTGTTTCACTTTTTTCAACTAATTAATGTTAACATTATCAATTTATAATGTTAAATACCAGCAATTCGATATTCCCTAATTAATGGTAAGCTGGATACGGTTCTTCTTTGTAAGTGGTTTAAAACTTGTCCTTGTATGTTTAGGCAAAGGTAAGCTTTGTCCAACATTCTAACTTCGAACCAACTAGCCATTCAATGGACCACTGAATTATGATTTAAGATTAGACACTCCTTTTAAATTCTAAAAAGTTACGTAAAGGTAACATTATGATGTAAAACCAGCATGTACCTAAGTTTGTCCAAGTACTTAACCCCCTCAGGTTTCTGACTCAGCAAAACCACTAGTCCTAAAGCTTCTCCACTACCTTTTTCATTTACAGAGATGATTTGGCTTTCAAACTTTTTAAGGGAATATAATGCCATACAGTCTAATGTTCGAAGTTATGTCATAAAGAATGTTATTCAAATGTTGCTTTTAGATCAATTTACAAAATCTAATATCTGTCAAGTCAGCAAAAGTTTACTGACAACATTTACCAAGCCCAGTCAGACTATTCATCAGCGCTTTTACTAGACCACACCAGAAATAACTAACCCCTGTTTTTGAGGTAGTGAACTAAGTCTTCAAAATAAGCAGTGAGTAAACTGGATACATACACAAGCACATCTTAAAATGTTCTAATTTCTAAAGCTACACAAATAGGTCAACCCACTATTTTAGATTTCTGTAAAAAAACATCAATCATTTACACAAATCAACACGAAGTCATCAACACAACTCATATAGCATACTCATTTTTATTTTTTGTACAATACAATCTTACGATCATGTCTCTCCATCTCTATCCAATCTGACATTCTTGAGGTTGCAGTGAAGTGACTGCGAGTGTGAAGGCCGAACGTCGATTTCATAAGTACAGTCATACACACCGGTAATATACTTGCCCACTGGTATCTTCTTCTCTTAATGTACATAAACAAATAAATATAGCATAAAGTGGCATTTTACCTTCTGAGATTAAACTCTAAGCTGCAATATTCTGTCTGTTTTCTCCATCTAATTTTTAGTTTCTCTTTCCCGATCTTCTTTTTGTCATTTCCGGTTGACTGTCAAAAAACTCTACCCCACTGTACTCCGTAATTGTGAAATTACCGTTCTTGATACTGCACCGGATCTCGACCACGCGGTTTTGCTTTGTTACACACATGCACTATGAATGCAGTTAACTTATCGTATATAGATATGTGCAGTTGATAGACAGTCGTATATATTTATATAATGTGTCTAGATCCTCAGCAGGGGTCTGACATTATTGGAAGATAATTTTCCCGGCAAAAAATGTAGACTCTGTGGCATTGTCGACCTCTGGGTAAAATTTGGTGCTTTTGGAAGAATCTGAACCAAACAGTCCCTTTATAGCCCTAACACCCCTGACTATAAATAGGTGGGATAATCTCAGCTATGACCATATATTGGCTCGGTGAGACTGGGTTTGCACGGTGGCTGAATCTAAAAAAAAGTTAAAACTGGATGCATGGTTGAGCTTGTCAAGTTTGGTGGCATTTGTCAGGTGGGGACTGACTGTTCGCAAGGATACGACGAACAATATGCTAGTGGAGAGTTTGCTTCTCTCTCTCATAGTTCTATCGTCATTGGAAAGAAGGCGTCGACACAGATGGCATCATTTATAGGACACGCTCTTTGAAGAACTACGTTGTCTTACGGGTGTCGCTACGCTAGAGGTACTCGTATGAGGGGATGTATTTATGATGGTTTTGTATCTTGTTATTATAATGGCTAATCTTCTGCGTCTACGGCGAAATGTTAGCGACATTTAGCAAAGGTCTAACATCTGACGTATCCTGTGTTCTAAGATTAATAGTCGTTGCAGACGTCCTCTGTACATATTAGAGGGTACATATGGGTTAACTCTCTAGGACTGTAAGAGTGTACTGCATCAGGTGTCTACACTCGGATGAAACCGAAAGTGCGACATGCATGCAATGTTTACATGTTTTTGATCGTCCAGCCCAAATACGTATCGACACTCAGTGTTGGCGTTCATGCAGGTAGCATTTTGAAGAATCAAATCCCATCTTCCAAGTTTCGTTACAGGAACGGTAGTACCTGCTGGAGGACCGGTAGTTTCTGTCATTAACTGGCTATGACCTTAAAATTAAGGCTTAAACAGCATACTGTCGTGAGCAAATAAATTGGTCACCGGCACTTGAGGTGTTTCCACATAAATAATTATTATACATACATGTACACACATTATTGTATAACACCAATCAAATACTGAAATCACTGTTAACTTACTTTTTTCTATTTGCACTGACGGACTCGCTTCCGTTTTAAATATCCGTTATCTTGCTCAGGAAGCTTGCACGGTATAATTTTCATTGCTACGAACTTGATGTTTGCTGCCCGGTGGCGATCGGCTTTCTTGAACAATGACACAACTGACGCTTCTCTCCAGTTGCCGAGTACTTCGCCCTAGATATCTTGAAAACAGTTTCGCGACCTCCTCGGCCTTTACTTATGTTAGTTTAAATTATAGACATAATTACGCGGACCTATAAACCATGGATTGGCAACTTCCTTCTTAAGCTATAGAGTTACTCTGAACGCTCGCAAAACGCGGGATTTCATCCGAGATATCATCATTTGGCAATCGTACAATGTAGCCCTCTCCGCCAATGCTCGGATTCGTAGATAAGGTATTAGCAATCTTTAAATTAGTCTGGTACCTATAATGTAATGGCAAGGGCAGGTAAGCCAGGCTAGCTTTAACTTTGCTATCTTTAATTCACACATAATACCTGGAGAAAAAACTTCGATATGTTTGTACTACCACTAGTAAGGCACGTGTTTTCCGGGTAATTATAATTTTGCATCGTCGTCTTCATTGAGGTTGGTTCGGTTGAAATAATCGTTTAAATTTATTTTTTCCGACTATATACAAACCAATGCATATCCATGGGAATAACGCGACACGATAAGGAAATGCACGGAAATGTCCGACTACCGCCGCTCGACAGAATGACTGTAACGCGCGAAGGCTGATGGGTAAAATAGTATTCGTTATCGTTTTACCGATATCATCCATGGTCCGTGATAATTATAATGGTTCGCTTTTAAGTATCTGTTTTCCTCAAGGGGTAATTTTAAAGTGTACATGGGCGTGGTTAACTTTGTTCCGACCCGTCATCATCATCATCATCTTAAGTGATTGTATCACTCCGCAAGTATTATATTCGCAATTGAATAAACTATTTACATACAGGCAGGACTGACTGATATCAAAAATCAAAGTCCCACTGTTAAAAAAGGATAAAAGGATAAAAAACATCTGGTTTTAATATGCAGTGTGTTGGCTGACCAGAGCTGTTTTGAAAGCATTCAGGACCTGGTACTATACCGACAAGGTTGTGGAGTATCCTAAAGAGCATGGTTGTTCTGGTGTTGATGCGCCGTTGTTGGAGGGTGTCCCATTTGAGGTCAGTTACTACAGGACAGTTAGCATGTTGGTGACACTGATTGTTCGGGCGTAGTTTCACGAATATTGCAGCTCGACGTTGGACCATTTCTAGTTGGTTGATCTGACACTCAGAGTGAGGAGACCAGACAGATGAGGCGTACTCTACAGTGGGTCGAACGTATGTCTTGTACGCGTTAGACTTGGCGCTTGAAGGGCTGGACCGAATACTTCGTTTGATGTAGGACATGGTGGAATTAGCTTTTTTGGTGATGTTATCGATGTGTTTTTTCCAAGAGAGGTTTGAAAAGATAGTAACTCCAAGGTATTTAACATTGTCAGTGGTATTCAGTACTGTGCCGTGGATACTATAGATGTTTGGGATAGGTTTCCGTTTTGTGTTGATGTGGATGACTTCACATTTATCAGGGTTGAAAGCCATCTGCCAGTCATTTTCCCAAGAAGACTATCAAGATAGTATTGAAGTTGGCGTGAGTCGTCAGGGCTACGGATGGTGCGATAAAGAAGGCAATCATCGGCGAAGAGCCGAGCCATTGATTGGACTTTGGAGGGTAGGTCATTGATGTAGGCTAGGAAGAGAAGAGGTCCTAGGACGCTGCCTTGAGGGACGCCAGAGGTGACAGGTGAGGTAGCTGAGAAAGAGCCGTCAAGGACAATCTGTTGAGTAACAGGGAGTGGGTTGTGCCTCTTATTCCAAAGTAGTCCAGTTTCTAAAGGTGTGTGGGACCTTATCAATTAGGACGGCGTCAATTTGCTGGTTGTTGTCTATTCCTTTTGCTAAGTCGTTGATGGTTAATAGCAGCTGAGTGTCGCAAGAGCGTTTTTTCTGAACCCAATATGTTGGTAAGGGTACCCGTATGTTAGTACAATTTAGTATAGCCGTTTAAGGGTGGTTCCAGGAGTTGCATATATTGTCATTTTGGTGTCTCCTATATAACTCCCACAGGCCAGACCTATTTCTACTTCTACTTCTACTTCTACCACTAAGTGACCACCGTCATTTGGTTGACTATTCTCTCACTGTATTTGGTACATACTTAAAAAGTCCTAAAGTAACAAATGAAGTTTGTGCTATACAAAAAAATAATACAGGTGCAAATAAAAACATCGGACTTAAAGTTAATATGTAAGCAGTAGTTTCTTGAACGAGTCAAGACTTTCTGCTGCGTCACTTGGGCGTGTAGGTTGTTCCAGTCTCTAATCGTTTTTGGATAGAAGGACACTTTCCTGATGCTGGTCTTACGTGATGATATCTGGAAAGATTGGGCGTTGGTGTGCCTCGACAGTCTATCAGGTGGTAACAGTTTATTGCCAACATCATCTCCACTTCCCCGTTTGCAACTTTATATAGGAGGGTTAATCTGGCTTTCTTTCTTCTCTCCTCTAGTATTGGCCATTGTAGTTTTCGGAGCCTTTTTTCTACAGATGAGGTGGTGTGGCATCTGTTTGTGACGTACCTGACCTCCTCTGTATTATTTCTAGTTTGTTTATGTCTTTCTGCAGGTGAGGGTCCCATACTGAGCTTGCATACTCCACTGTAGGTCTTACTAATGCTGTATATGCCTTTTCTTTGATGTCGCTATTTACAATGTTTAAGTTTCTTTTAAGGAATCCTATGGTCCTGTTTGCCTTTTGACAGATGTTTTGTATATGGGCACTCCACTTTAGGTCTGATGTTATGGTGACTCCAATGTAGTTTGCTGATGAGACGTGTTCTAAGTTATGTCAGTGAAGATTGTAGTTCTAATGGATCTTTCTTTTTTTGTTATTGGTAGTACCACGCATTTGTCGGGATGGAACGGCATCATCCATTTTTCTCCCCACTTGGCTAGCTTGTCTAGGTCTTCTTGCAAGTTGTTGTTATCTGATGAGACAGTGGAAAAGAGGAAAAGGCTTGGTCCTAGTACTGATCCTTGTGGAACTCCGGACTCTACCTATATGATGTCAGACTTCTCCCCTTCTATGACAACGCGCTGTGTTCTATCAGATAGAAAGCCTTTTATCCATGCATTCGTTTTTCCTTTGATTCCATATTGTGGATTAGGAGGATGTGGGTTACTTTGTCAAATGCCTTTGAGAAGTCCATGATGAGGCAGTCTGACTGTTGTCCACTGTCAAGATTCCGTGTGACATCGTCGATGAACTCCACTAGTTGAGTCTCGCATGACAATTTTTTTCTGAATCCGTGCTGCATGTTGTAGAGGATGTTGTGTTTGTCTGCATGATTCACTGTGTGTCTGGTGACTATATGTTCCATGAGTTTGCAGCAGATGCAGGCTGTAATTGATGTCTTCCGTAATACCCTGAATGTCCTGAATGTCCTCGCGCCTGCTTCCATTAATTCACATCACAGTCAAAGGATGAGAATCAGTCTCAAACAGACAGCTCATGTGGAGTTTTAAAGTTATATGTGGATCTTATTTCAACGACTGGTGTACATAGATTTTTAGTTTCACAAGACTTAATTTGTTATTTCGACAATGATCGATGCATGCACGAAGGGCTATACATCTTTTTATTTGGAACGAGTTTTGTAACTGCATGTTGCGGTTAAATAATTTGACCTAATTTCTGAAAGTCAGAATCTTTCATTTTATTTAAGCATGACACCATGGATCTATAAACCATTTATAGGTCCGTGATGACACAAAACAAAATCTAATATAGTTGCCGGGTATTTTAGCCCACTTGTAAGGGTTAAAAGGGAAGCAATCCGTGGTGAAATGAAACCGGAAATCGATTTATTGACAGAAATCAACGGGTGACCCTCTTTTCGATAAGCTTTTAACGAGGATTCGGCTATACCCTTGGTTCAAGCAACATCGTACCCAAATAT